>ERZ827363.535-NODE-535-length-41432-cov-4.364381_pt1 | contig 41432 bp, 45 predicted proteins | sample MGYA00519776_ERZ827363 | MGnify/ENA primary metagenome ERZ827363 (study PRJEB31778, sample SAMEA3449288) | human gut metagenome | biome: human gut; feature: human-associated habitat; material: faeces | place: United Kingdom | collected 2010/2012 ... | reverse complement strand
TCTCCCGCAACGCCAACGACAGGTTCGATGAGGCGTTTTTTGAACGGCGGCTCCGCCATGCGTGGGAGTACCGGAAAACGGTGATGGGGGAGGACGTTTCCTGCTGCCGGATCGTGTTCGGGGAGGCGGATTCCTTCCCGGGGCTTACGGTGGATCGGTTCGGGGACATTCTGGTGATCCAGACGCTTTCGCTGGGGATCGAGCAGCGGAAGGGGATGCTGTTCCCGCTGCTTTGTAAGATTTTGAGGGAAGACGGACAGGAGATCCGGGGCGTTTACGAGCGGAACGACGTGGCCATCCGGGAGCTGGAAGGGCTGGAGCAGGGGAAGGGCTTTTTCCCCATCCCGGGGCTTCCTACGCCGGAGAGCACCCGGACGGAGATCATCGAAAACGGCATCCGGTACGCCGTGGATTTTGAAAGCGGACAGAAGACCGGATTTTTCTTGGACCAGAAATACAACCGGCAGGCGGTGGCGAAGATCAGCCGGGGGAAGAAAGTTTTAGACTGCTTCACCCACACCGGCTCCTTCGGCTTGAATGCCGCCATGGGCGGGGCGGAGCACGTCCACGCCGTGGACATCTCCGAAGAAGCCGTAGCCATGGCGGAGGAGAATGCCCGGAGAAACGGCCTTTCCGACCGGATGAGCTTTCAGGCGGTGAACGTCTTCGACCTGCTTCCGACCATCAAGCCACGGACGTACGATTTTATCATTCTGGATCCGCCGGCCTTCACTAAATCCCGGAAAACGGTGGACAGCGCCGCCCGGGGGTACAAGGAGATCAACTACCGGGCGATGAAACTGCTGCCGCCCGGCGGGTATCTGGCGACCTGCTCCTGCTCTCACTTCATGACGGAGGAGCGGTTCGTGAAAATGCTCCACGAGGCGGCTCACGACGCCGGGGTGCGGCTGCGGCAGATCGAGGCCAGACAGCAGGCGCCGGATCACCCCATCCTCTGGAATGTGCCGGAGACCAATTATCTGAAATTCTATCTGTTCCAAGTGGTGTAAAGATGAAGAAGACGGCGGTTTGGCTGGCTGTTGCGACAGTGGTGGCGGCGCTGCCTTTCGGGGTGGTGTGGCTCGTTCAAGGCGACAGCGGGATGGCGGCGGTGATGCTGCTTTTCTATCTGGCGGATCCGGTCTTTTCCCTGATCCTCGGCACGGCGGCCGGACGGGAGATAAAAAAGCTCTGGTTCTTGCCCCTGTGTTTCCCGCTTTTGTTTCTGCTGGGAGTCGGGGCGGCGTTTACCTTCAAGGAGTGGATCTTTTACGCTTACGGAGCGGGGTATCTGATTTTGGGGTATCTTGCCACAGGGGTGACGTGGTTGACCGGGCGGAAGAAAGGATAAAAATATTACTTGCTGTATAAATATGCAAATTTTAGCGATTTGAGTTGACTTTAAGGCGTTTTATAAAACAAAAAAGATTCGTCCGATGGTTTTACGGGCGAATCTTTTTTGCTTTGGAGCCTTTCAGCGGCTTTCTTCCTTCTTTTTCCGACGGAGCTTCAAAAGGGCGGACGCTGCGAATAGCAGAACGGAACAGGCGGCGGAAGCTGCGGCGGCGGTGCGCTCGAAACGGCGGGGTTCGTATTCCGTGGAGCAGTAAACGGCGGTGGGGCCGTCTTCGCCCTTCCGGAACCAGACAAAGCCCGGCTTCTGACCGGCGAAGTCTTCCGTTTCCCGGCGGATGTGGAGCTTTCGGCAAAGAAATTCGGGGAATATAAGGCAGAAGAGGCTTCCGGCAGCTGCACCGGCCCCGGCTTTTTTGAGGGATTTTTCCATCTGCTTCATGTTAGGGTCACACCTTTCGGGGAAATGGGGAGCGGGTGTTTTCAGTGTAGCATCTGCCGCAGGCTCTGTCAACGGGAAGCAGGCTTTTTCCTTGCTTTTTGGTAGGAAAAACGGGGATTGTCAGGTTTTTCACAAATTTCGCTTTTTGAGTTTGCGGATTCTGCAAAACCTTACAAAGTAAGAGGAAAAGGGCGGAAAGAGTCTGTTAAAATGTTGACATTTGACAGAATCGGTACTATAATATCGATAACGGAATATGGATATTGTCAGGATTGCGGCGGATCTTCAAACCCATCTTTGCCCAATCCTTTTTTTACGAAAGAAGGAATTCCCGACGATGTCCTGATCCGGGTCAGAAACGTCTATCGTTACCCCTACTATCCTGAAGATTGGAGAAGGTATTATGACAAACAAAATCACCATCATCGGCGCCGGAAGCGTTGGCTCTACCATCGCTTACACCCTTGCCGTCAACGGCATCGCCTCTGAGGTCGTCCTCATCGACGTCAACACCCAGAAGGCGCTGGGCGAAGCCATGGACATCCGGCAGGCTACCCCCTTTGCCGCCCAGACCCAGGTCTACGCCGGCAGCTACAGCGACGCCAAGGATTCCAATATCGTGATCGTCACCTCCGGCATCGCCCGGAAGCCCGGTCAGAGCCGCATCGACCTGACCCAGACCAACGTGAACATCATCAAGAGCATCGCTCCTGAGATCGTCCGCTATGCTCCCGACGCCATCTACATCCTGGTCAGCAACCCCGTTGACATCCTGACCTATGTGTTCGGAAAAGTCTCCGGCCTGCCCACAAACCGGGTCATCGGCTCCGGCACCATTCTGGACACTGCCCGGCTCCGCACCCGTCTGGCCGAGTACTTCTCCATCAGCCAGAAAAACATCCACGCCTACGTTTTGGGCGAGCACGGCGACAGCTCCTTCATCCCCTGGTCCATGGCTTCCATCTCCAGCATCTCCCTGGAAGATTACCGGAAGAGCCTGGTAGGCGACGATGATGTCCTGCCTGAGCTGGATGTCGAGGAAGTCGAGAAATACGTCCGCACCTCCGGCGGTAAGATCATCGGCCGCAAGGGCGCTACTTATTACGGCATCGCCGCTTCCGTATGTCATATCTGCCGGTGCCTCTTCAGCAGCACCGACACCATCCTGACCGTGTCCTCCACCATGACCGGCGAGTACGGCTTGAACGGCGTGGCGCTGAGCGTTATGTCCGTAGTCGGCTCCGAGGGCATCAAGGGCAACATTTGCGCCAAGCTCACCGACGAGGAAATGGTGAAGCTGAACCACAGCGCCGACGTGTTGAAGGACGTCATCCGTCAGATCAGCATCTAATTGGAGGTTAGAAAATGGAATACCGCATCGAGCATGACTCCATGGGCGAGGTAAAGGTCCCCGCCGACCGGTACTGGGCTGCCCAGACCGAGCGGAGCCACGAAAACTTCAAGATTGGCGTGGGCATCGAGACCATGCCCCGGGAGATCACCCATGCCTTTGGCATCCTGAAAAAAGCTGCCGCCATGGCAAACCATGAATTGAAGCCTGAGAAAATGACCGACGAGAAGCTGGCCGCCATCAGTGAAGCCTGCGACGAGGTCATTTCCGGTGCTCTGAACGAGCACTTCCCTCTGGTGGTCTGGCAGACCGGTTCCGGCACCCAGTCCAACATGAACGCCAACGAAGTCATTGCCAACCGGGGCAATGAGATCGCCGGCAAGAAGCTCCTGCACCCCAACGATGACATCAACATGAGCCAGTCCTCCAACGACACCTTCCCCACGGCGATGCACATCTCCGCCGTGCTGGCCATTGAGGACAAGCTGTTCCCCGCCATTGACCTGCTGGTAGGCACTCTGAAGCGGCTGGAAGCGGAAAACGAGGGCATCGTCAAGAGCGGCCGCACCCATCTGCAGGACGCCACCCCCATCCGGTTCAGCCAGGAGATCAGCGGCTGGCGTTCTTCTCTGGAAAAAGACAAGAAGATGCTGGAGTTGGCACTCCCCGAACTGAAAGAGCTGGCGCTGGGCGGCACCGCCGTCGGAACCGGGCTCAATGCCCCCAAGGGCTTTGACGGGAAGGTCGCCGAGGCCGTTTCCAAGCTCACCGGCAAGAACTTCGTCACCGCCCCCAACAAGTTCCACGCCCTCACCAGCAAGGACGAGATCGTCTTCGCTCACGGCGCTCTGAAGGCGCTGGCAGCGGATCTGATGAAGATGGCAAACGACGTCCGCTGGCTGGCAAGCGGCCCCCGGGACGGTCTGGGCGAAATCTTCATCCCCGAAAACGAGCCCGGCTCCTCCATCATGCCCGGCAAGGTGAACCCCACCCAGTGCGAGGCAGTCACCATGGTAGCCGTTCAGGTCATGGGCAACGACGTGGCTGTGGGCATGGCTGCTTCTCAGGGCAACTTTGAACTGAACGTCTTCATGCCGGTCTGCGCCTACAATTTCTTACAGTCTGCCCGGCTGCTGGCGGAGGTCATGGTTTCCTTCAACAACAACTGCGCAGTAGGCATCAAGGCAAACAAGGAGAAGATGCATCACAATCTTTACAACTCCCTGATGCTGGTCACGGCTCTCAACCCCTACATCGGCTACGAAAATGCGGCAAAGACCGCAAAGAAGGCATATAAGGACAACATCTCCCTGAAAGAAGCCTGCGTGGAGCTGGGCTTTCTCACTGCGGAGAAGTTCGACGAGGTCTTCCACCCGGAGCAGATGGCATAATTGCCGCAATTGGAGGAATCGAAACATGAAATTCAGCTATTATCCGGGCTGTACCCTGAAAACCAAGGCAAAGGACCTGGACGCCTACGGGCGCCGGTCCGCCGAGGCGCTGGGGATCACGCTGGAGGAGCTGCCGGAGTGGCAGTGCTGCGGTGCGGTCTACCCCATGGCCAAGGACGAGATCGCCACGAAGCTGTCCTCCGTCCGGGCTTTAGTCAGCGCCCGGGATCTGGGAAACGACCTGGTGACCCTATGTTCCGCCTGTCACCACGTGATCAAACGGGTCAACGGCGACATGAAAAACGACGACAACGTCCGGCTGAAGGTGAATAACTACCTGCAGCTGGAGACCCCTTACGAGGGCGAGACGAAGGTGATCCACTATCTGGAGATGCTCCGGGACGTGGTAGGCTTCGACGAACTGAAAAAGAAGGTTGTCAACCCCTTAAAGGGTCGGAAGATCGGCGCTTACTACGGATGTATGCTCCTGCGCCCCAGCAAGGAGATGCAGTTTGACAACCCCGAAAACCCCACCATCATCGAGGACTTTATCAAGGCCATTGGCGGCACCCCGGTGATCTACCCCTTCCGCAACGAGTGCTGCGGCGGGTATGTGACCCTGAGCAAGAAGGAGCTGGCCCAGAAAAAGGCTGACACCATCCTTGCTTCCGCTATGGAGATGGGCGCTGAGGAGATCATCACCGCCTGTCCTCTTTGCATGTACAATCTGGACGCCAACAGCACGGAGCACAAGCTCCCGATCCACTACTTTACCGAGCTTCTGGCCGAGGCTCTGGGCGTGAAATAAGGAGGAGGGTTTCCTGATGCCTACGAATAAGGAATGGGCGGAGACCATCCGCCGGATCAGCGGGATCGACACCCGTAAATGCATGAAATGCGGCAAGTGCTCCGGTACCTGCCCTGCCTTCGACGAGATGGACATTCATCCCCATAAGTTCGTCTCCATGGTAGGAAAGGGCGAGATCGATGAGCTGATGAAATCGAAGACCCTGTGGACCTGCCTGTCCTGCTTTGCCTGCGTGGAGCGCTGCCCCCGCAGCGTGGAGCCCGCCCGGCTCATCGAAGCAGTCCGTGTAGCGGTGATCCGCCAGCAGGGCGAGAATCACCTGAAAGCCGACCAGATCCCCGAATTGCTGGACGAAAAGCTGCCTCAGCAGGCTATCACCAGCGCCTTCCGGAAGTACAGTAAATAAACCAAAGGATGGAAGTGAGTTCAATTGCATAAAATCGGAGTCTTTGTCTGTTGGTGCGGAAGCAACATCGCAGCAACCGTCGACGTCGCCGCTGTCGCAGAGGCGATGAAGGCAGAGCCCAATGTGGTTTACGCCACCGACTATCAGTATATGTGTTCGGAAGGCGGACAGTCCCGGATCCGTCAGGCCATCAAAGAATACGGTCTGACCGGTGTGGTCGTCTGTTCCTGCTCCCCCCGTATGCATGAGGCGACGTTCCGGAAGACGGCTCAGTCCGCCGGCCTGAACCCCTACATGGTGGAGATCGCCAACATCCGGGAGCACTGCTCCTGGATCCACAAGGATAAAATGGACGCCACCGCCAAGGCTATCGTCTTAGCCCGGACGGCTGTGGCAAAGCTGAACCTGAACCAGCCCCTGACCGCCGGCGAGAGCAACGTCGTGAAGCGCGCCCTGGTCATCGGCGGCGGCATCGCCGGCATCCAGTCTGCGCTGGACATCGCCGAGGCCGGCTACGAAGTGGATATCGTTGAAAAGACCCCCACCATCGGCGGCCGTATGGCTCAGCTGGATAAGACCTTCCCGACCCTGGACTGCGCCGCCTGTATCCTGACCCCTAAAATGGTGGACGCCGCCCAGAACGAGAAGATCACCCTTTACACCTACAGCGAGATGGAATCGGTTTCCGGCTTCGTCGGCAACTTCACCGCCAAGATCCGGAAAAAAGCCCGTCACATCAACGAGGATCTCTGCACCGGCTGCGGCCTCTGCACCGAGAAGTGTCCTTCCCGCAAGGCGAAGAATGAGTTCAACATGGGCCTCAACACCCGGGGCGCCATCTACATCCCCTTCGCCCAGGCGATTCCCAATATCCCCGTGATCGATACGGAAGCCTGCATCCACTTCAAGACCGGAAAGTGCGGTCTCTGCCAGATGAACTGCTCGGCCAAGGCTATCAACTTTGAACAGGAGGACGAGATCATCGAGCGTCAGTACGGCGCCATCGTGGTCGCTACCGGCTTCCGGCCCATTTCTCTTGAGAAGTTCAACGAGTTCGGCTACGCCGAGAACCCCGACGTGGTCACCTCTCTGGAATTCGAGCGGATCATGAACGCCGCCGGCCCCACCAAGGGTCAGCTGGTCCGTCCTTCCGACGGAAAGCACCCCCACAGCATCGTCTTTGTCCAGTGCGTCGGCTCCCGTGACACCTCCGGCTGCGGCAAGCCCTACTGCTCCAAGATCTGCTGCATGTATACCGCCAAGCACGCCATGCTGGTCCGGGAAAAATATCCGGACGTGGAAGTCCACGTCTTCTACATCGATGTCCGTACCCCCGGCAAGAACTTTGACGAGTTCTACCGCCGCGCCGTGGAGCAGTACGATGTGGATTACATCAAGGGCATGGTCGGGAAGGTCTCCGCTCACGGCGATAAGCTCCGTGTTCAGGGCTCCGACCTGTTGGCGGATAAGCAGATCATCATCGACGCCGACATGGTGGTCCTGGCTGCGGCCATCGAACCCGATCCCGCCGTGCGGAAGATCGCAACCATGCTCACTGCCAGCATCGATACCAACAACTTCTTAACCGAGGCTCACCCGAAGCTGCGCCCGGTGGAAAGCCCCACCGCCGGCGTGTACCTCTCCGGCGTCTGCCAGGGCCCGAAGGACATTCCCGAGACGGTAGCTCAGGCTTCCGCCGCTGCGGCGAAGGTCATCGGACTGCTGGCCAAGGACAAACTGAAGAGCAACCCCTGCGTGGCACACTCCGACGAGATGCTCTGCAACGGCTGCTCCACTTGTGAAAAGGTCTGCCCCTACGGCGCCATCACTTATGTTGATAAAGAGTTCCGGGTGCCCGGTCCCAAGCGCACCGAGGTCCGCCGGGTGGCTCAGGTCAACGAAGCGGTCTGCCAGGGCTGCGGCGCCTGCACGGTCACCTGCCCCTCCGGAGCAATGGATCTGAAGGGCTTCTCGACCAGACAAATCATGGCGGAGGTGGACGCAATATGTCGATAGAAGAAACCAAAAAGGAATATAAGCCCCTGATCGTGGCGTTTTGCTGCAACTGGTGCAGCTATGCCGGCGCTGACCTTGCCGGCACCAGCCGCCTTGCCTATCCTGCCGACGTGAAGATCATCCGGGTGCCCTGCTCCTGCCGGGTCAACCCCCTCTTCATCCTCCGGGCGTTCCAGCGGGGAGCGGACGGCGTCATCATCGCCGGCTGCCATCCCGGCGACTGCCACTACACCAGCGGCAACTACTACGCCCGCCGCCGGATGACCCTGCTGTTCAGCATGCTGGACTATCTGGGCATCGAGCGGGCACGCACCCGGGTGGAGTGGATCTCCGCCGCAGAGGGCGTGAAATTCTCCACCACCATGAACGAATTCGCCAAGACCATCCATGAGCTGGGCGAAAATAAGAAGCTGGAGGATCTCAGATGCAAAGAATTGTTGAAATAATCAAAGACAAAGCCGGGAAACTCCTTGCGGACGGCACCGTAGACCGGGTTATCGGCTGGAAGGACGGTGAGTTCTTCTACGATCCCACTCCCGGCGCTTTCACGGCGGAGACCCTGAAGGACCTCCGCTACGACAGCTTCTGCGGAGCAAATTTAAGCAAATACCTCATCGGCGAGTGCAAGAAAGAGGGCAAGGTTTTAGCTCTCTTAAAGCCCTGTGATACTTATAGCTTCAACCAGCTCTTAAAAGAGCACCGCATCGACCGGGACAAGGTCTATGTTCTGGGGATCGAGTGCCGGGGCAAGGCGGACATCAATAAGATCCGTGACCTTGGCATCAAGGGTATCCAGAGCATTGAAGAGCTGCCCGGCGACGAGCTGCTGGTTCACACCATTTACGGGGATAAGACCTGCAAGCTGAACGATGTGCTGCTGGAAAAATGCCTCTGCTGCAAGGGCAAGGCATTTATGGTCGCCGATGATGAGGCCGTTACCGGCGAGCCTATGCCGGAAGCTCCCAAGGACCGGTTTGCCATGGTGGCAAAGCTGGAAATGATGACCCCCGACGAGCGGTTTGAGTTCTGGCGGGGCGAGCTTTCCCGCTGCATCCGCTGCAATGCCTGCCGCAACGTCTGTCCCGCCTGCTCTTGCCTGAAGTGCGTGTTCGATAACGACGCTTCCGGCGTGGCCAGCAAGGCAAATGCCGATGACTTTGAGGAAAACCTCTTCCACATCATCCGGGCCTTCCATGTGGCAGGACGCTGCACCGATTGCGGCGAATGCTCCAGAGTCTGCCCCGAGCACATCCCGCTGCACCTTCTGAACCGGAAGTTCATCAAGGACATCAACGAGTTCTACGGCGAGTATCAGGCCGGTGAGGACACCACCTCCCGTGGGCCGCTCACCAACTACACCACCGGCGACGTAGAGCCCAGCATCGTCATGACGAGGGGAGGAGAACAGTAATGTATCAGATTTCCAAAGCCCGCCTTGGCGAACTCTTTACTAGGATTGCTTCTTCTGAGGAGCTGATCCTGCCGTTGGAGAAAAACGGCACTTCCCAGTACGGAAAGTGGACCCCCGAAGCGGAGGTCCGGCTGGACCGGCTCAACACTGTCCGTTCGGCGAAGGACTGCTTCTTCCCCCAGACCGAGAATCTGGCGGCCTTCCAGGTGAAGGGCAAATCCATCACCGTCATCGACCAGCGCACCCCGAAGGATCCTTTCGTGGTTTTCGGCGTTCGTGCCTGCGACGCCGCCAGCTTCGGCATCCTGGACCGGGTCTTTTTGGCGGAGCCGGTAGACACCTACTATCAGATGCGCCGGGAAGCCGGCACCATCGTCACTCTGGCCTGCAATGAGCCGGAGGAGACCTGCTTCTGCCACACCTTCGGCATCGATGCCGTCAACCCCGGCGGCGACGTGAGCTGCTGGATTTCCGGCGAGACCCTTTACTGGAAGAGCCTTACCGAAAAGGGCAGCGCCCTGACCGAAAAGGTGAAGGACCTCTTCACCGAAGGCGACGAGGCAGCTCTTGAAGCCCATAAAGCGGAGGTCACCGCCATTCTTGAGAAGCTGCCCCTGCGGGATCTTTCTCTGGAAGGCTTCGGCGGCGACGCCACCAAAGCACTCTTCGACCGTCCCGAGTGGGCGGAGCTTTCGGAAGCCTGCTTAGGCTGCGGCAGCTGCACCTTTGTCTGCCCCACCTGCCAGTGCTACGACATCCGGGACTTTGACACCGGACACGGCGTCCAGCGGTTCCGCTGCTGGGACTCCTGTATGTATTCCGATTTCACCAAGATGGCCGGCGGCAACCCCCGTCTCACCCAGAAGGAGCGGTTCCGTCAGCGCTTCATGCATAAGCTGGTCTACTATCCCGCCAACAACGAAGGGCTTTACTCCTGCGTTGGCTGCGGACGGTGCCTTGTGAAGTGCCCCATCTCCATGAACATCGTCAAAGTTATCAAGACCCTGGGGGTGAAAGATCATGAGTAATCTGGCAAACGAGGCCCTGATCCCGCACATCGGTATCGTCACCGACGTGCGCATCGATACCCCCGACGTCAAGACCTTCCGGGTCACGGCTCCCGAGGGCGGGGTCTGCTTCAAGCACATTCCCGGACAGTGCGCCATGCTGTCCATCCCCGGTGTGGGCGAGGGTATGTTCTCCATCACCTCTTCCCCCACCAACACGGAATTTATGGAATTTTCCATTAAAAAGTGCGGCTGCCTGACTTCGTGGCTTCATATGATGGAACCCGGCCAGCAGATCACCATCCGGGGGCCTTACGGCAACGGCTTCCCTGTGGAAGCGGACTTCAAGGGAAAGGATCTGCTCTTCATCGCCGGCGGTATCGGCTTAGCCCCTCTCCGTTCGGTCATCAACTACGTCCGTCACTATCGTGATAACTACGGCAAAGTGGACATCGTCTACGGCTCCCGCAGCAAGGACGATCTGGTGGATTACAAGGAGATCCTTGACGAGTGGTGCAACGAGCCGGGCGTCAACGTCTACCTGACCATCGACCGGGAGCAGGAAGGCTGGGACGGCCATGTGGGATTTGTCCCCAACTATGTAAAAGAGCTGGGCTTTGACACCCACAAGACTGCCATCATCTGCGGACCCCCGATCATGATCAAGTTCACCCTTGCAGGGCTGCAGGAGCTGGGTTTTGAGAAAACCCAGGTCTTCACCACCATGGAGCTGCGGATGAAATGCGGCATCGGCAAATGCGGCCGCTGCAACATTGGCTCCAAGTACGTTTGCAAGGACGGCCCGGTTTTCCGCTGCGACCAGCTCGACGAGCTGCCTCAAGAATATTGATCCGGAAGAGAGGACTACAATATGGAACAAATGGTAAACGTCTTTCTGATGGGCAAAAAGTATGAAGTCCCGTCCAGCCTCACCATCATGAAGGCTATGGAATATGCGGGCTATCAGCTCATCCGCGGCTGCGGCTGCCGAAACGGCTTCTGCGGCGCCTGCGCCACCATCTATCGCATCAAGGGCGACCGGGAACTGAAGGTCTGCCTCGCCTGCCAGACTCAGGTTCAGGACAACATGTATGTGGCGACCCTGCCCTTTTTCCCGCTGGTCAAGCAGGTTTATGACATCGAGAAGGTAAAGCCCACCGAGCAGATCATGATGCAGCTGTACCCTGAGATCTACTCCTGCATCGGCTGCAACGCCTGCACCAAGAGCTGCACCCAGGGCTTGAATGTCATGCAGTACATCGCTTATGCTCAGCGAGGCGAGTATGAGAAATGCGCCGAGGAATCCTTCGACTGCGTTATGTGCGGCGTCTGTTCCTCCCGGTGCCCCGCCGGCATCTCCCATCCTCAGGTGGCCATGCTGGCCCGCCGCTTGAACGGCAAGTATCTGGCTCCCAAGTCCGAGCATCTGGAAGCACGGGTCAAGGAGATCAAGGACGGCGACTTTAACGAGCTGCTGGAGAGCTTAATGCAGAAGCCCATCGAGGAAATGCAGGAGCTCTACAACCATCGTGAGATCGAAAAGTAAGGGGGAACCGAAATGTACACCAACGAAATGCTGGAATCCATGAAGAAGGTGGAGGCTGCCCGTGCGGAAAATGCGGCCTTTGAGCCCCGCCGGATGACCGCTGAGGAAAAGGACAACCTCCTGAAGACCTACCACCCCGACTATAAACAGGACGAATTTTCTGTCCTGCAGATCGGCCCCAACAAGGGCGAGAAGGTTCCTACCGAGCTTGCCGCCCTCCTGCAGGCCAAGTCCCGGGTGAACCCCGATGAAATTGATCTGGAGCACCCCGATTATGACACCGATGTCCTCATCATCGGCGGCGGCGGAGCCGGTGCTTCCGCAGCCATTGAGGCTGACAATGCCGGCGCCAAGGTTATGATCGTCACTAAGCTCCGCTTGGGCGACGCCAACACCATGATGGCAGAGGGCGGCATCCAGGCAGCCGACAAGCCCAACGATTCTCCTGCTATCCACTATCTGGACGCTTTCGGCGGCGGCCATTTTGCTGCAAAGCCCGAACTGCTTTACCGTCTGGTCACCGAGGCTCCCGAAGCCATCCAGTGGCTGAACGACTTGGGCGTGGAGTTCGACAAGGACAAGGACGGCACTATGATCACCACCCACGGCGGCGGCACCTCCCGGAAGCGTATGCACGCAGCCAAGGACTATTCCGGCGCTGAGATCATGCGGACCCTGCGGGACGAAGTCCTGAACCGGGGTATCCCCGTGGTGGATTTCACCGCCGCCATCGAGCTGATCCTCGACGAGGAAGGCAAGGCGGCCGGCGCTGTCCTCTTGAACATGGAGACCAAGGAGATCTTAGTTGCCAAGGCTAAGACCGTTATTATCGCCACCGGTGGTGCCGGACGGCTCCATTATCAGGGCTTCCCCACCTCCAACCACTACGGCGCAACCGCCGACGGTCTGGTTCTGGGTTACCGTGCAGGTGCAAAGCTCCTGTATGCTGACACCCTGCAGTACCATCCCACCGGTGCGGCTTACCCCGAGCAGATCTTCGGCGCACTGGTCACCGAGAAGGTCCGTTCTCTGGGCGCAAAGCTCATCAACGTTGACGGCGAAGCCTTCATGCACCCCCTGGAGACCCGTGACGTTTCCGCCGCCTCCATCATCCGGGAATGCTCCACCAACGGCAAGGGCGTCCACACCCCCGGCGGCGTCGGCGTGTGGCTGGACACTCCTATGATCGAGCTGAAAAACGGCGAGGGCACCATTGAGAAGCGGATCCCCGCCATGCTGCGGATGTTCGGCAAATACGGCATCGACATCCGGAAGGAGCCCATTCTGGTTTACCCGACTCTCCATTACCAGAACGGCGGTCTGGACATTGCCGCTGACAACATGACCGGCATCGAGAACCTCTTTGTGGCCGGCGAGGCAGTCGGAGGCATCCATGGCCGGAACCGTCTGATGGGCAACTCTCTGCTTGATATCATCGTCTTCGGACGCAGCGCAGGCCGCAACGCCGGCGAGAAGAGCAAGTCCGTGAAGATCGGCAAGCTGACCCTCGACCATGTGACCCGCTTTGAGGCGGAAGCCGAAGCTGCCGGCATCCACAGCGACATCGTTTCGCCTAAGCTGCTGCCCAACTACGCCCGCAAGAAATAATTGTGATTTGAAGGAGACAACATGACTGATTTACTTGAAGCGCTGATGATCCTCTGCTTCGGTCTTTCCTGGCCGATTTCCATCCGCAAATCCTGGACTTCCCGGACCGCCAAGGGCAAGAGCCTCTTTTTTGAGATCTTCCTGCTGGTGGGCTACATCTTCGGCATCGTCCGGAAGGTGATTCTCTTTGCAAATGCTGTGTCGGCCGGCCAGCCGGAAGGCTTCCTCTTCTATCTGAGCTGGTTCTTCTATGTCCTGAATTTCATCGAGATCTCCATCGATGTGGCGCTCTACTTCCGCAACGTCAAGTTGGACAAGGAAAGAGAGTCCGGGCTGGCAGTACAGTAAGTCAGGCAGGGGGGAAAGCATGGAGAAGCGATCTGTATCGACGCAGACGCTGCAGCGCCTGCCCCTTTATCTCAACTATCTCCGCTCCCTCCCGAAGGGAAAGTCGGAGAATATCTCAGCCACCGCCATTGCCGACGCCCTGCGGCTGGGCGACGTTCAGGTCCGGAAGGATTTGGCGTTGGTCAGCTCCGGCGGGCGTCCCAAGGTCGGGTATGTGACCCGGGAGCTGACCTCGGACATTGAAACCTTCCTCGGCTACCACGATGTGGAGACGGCCGTTCTGGTCGGAGCCGGGGATCTGGGGCACTCGCTCCTCTCCTACGACGGTTTTTCCGGCTACGGGCTGGAGATCGCCGCCGCCTTTGACCGGGATCCAGCGCTGGTGGGAACCACCATTGCGGGAAAGCGGGTCCTTTCCATGGAAAAGCTGGTGGATCTTTGCTGCCGGATGCAGATCCACATGGGGATCATTGCGGTTCCCGGCGGGGAGGCGCAGGCTGTCTGCGACACGCTGGTCAGCAGCGGCGTCCTTGCCATCTGGAACTTTGCGCCGGTGCGGCTGGACGTGCCGGAGGATGTGCTGGTTCGCAATGAAGACCTTGCCGGTTCTCTGGCGGTCTTGGCGAAACGGCTGGCTGAACGAATCGACTGAAAATCACAAACAAGGGGAGTCAATATGAAAATCACGGTATGTATCGGAAGTTCCTGCCACCTGAAAGGCTCGAAGGAAATCGTGGATCAGCTGCAGGAGCTGATCGCAGCCAACAACGTAGGCGATCAGGTCGATCTGGCAGCGACTTTCTGCACCGGAAACTGTCAGCAGGGCGTCTGCGTCACCATCGACGGCGAGCTGTTCTCCGTAAAACCGGAAACGGCAAAAGAGTTCTTCGAAAAGGAAGTCCTCACCCGTCTGTAAAAAAAATCGGTCGGAGCTGTCTGAAAAAGATAGCACCGGCCGTTTTTTATTGCAAAACTCCTCACCGGCGGAACGTTTTTGCAGCCGGCGGGGTTTGTGTTTTTATTTTTCCAGCTCCTTTAAAATATAGGGCAGGACCTCTTCCGGGGAAAGGTTCAGGACAAAGGCAAATTCGTCGTAGAGCTGCCGCTCCGCTTCCTTCATGAAGCGGTCGTCCTGAACGCAGGGCTTTTTGTGCTGCTCCCGGCGGGCCTTCTGACGCTGGTGGAGAGTCTTGATCAGCCGGATCAGCTCCCTCCGGTCGCCGGAACGGAGAATCTGGGTGCAGACGGCTTTCTGCTGGGTGGGGTCGTCGAAGGTGAGAGGCTCCTCCTCCGGCATTTTCCGGATCATTTCGTGGATCTCGTCAGAGGTGAGGATCCGCCGCATTTTCGCAGAGACAGCGGGGCTATCCACCGGTACAAAGACCGTGAAAGCTCCGGCAAATACCGGTTCCAGCACATAGTAAAGGGCTTCCTTGCCGTCAAATTCCCGGGTCACGGTTCCTGCCACCCGGCAGACCCCGTGGGAGCCGTAAAGCACCATTTCGTTTTCTGCGATCATGAAACGGATCCTCCTTTTTGGTTTCTTACTGCGGAAACAACGTGCCGGTCACACCGGAAAGAAAAAAATTCTGGTATGAGGGCACGCTGTTACTAATTTTATTATAGCACAAATTAAGATAATTTTCAAAGGCGATTCTGAAGAAAAAAGAGGGATAAAAAGGAACAAAAAGGATCGGAAAGAGGAAGGCGCCGGTTCGTTTTAGGGGTGCTTTCGTTGATGGCGAGGGACGGGTCATGTAATAGAAACGGATCGTTTCGCCGCATCTGGAAACAGGACAAAACGGAAGGAGAAATTTTTGGTGAAGACAATCGAGGTAAATCAGTGGGGAAAAATCCGGGTGATCCTTTTTACAGCCCTGCTGGGGACCGGGATGCTGGTGTGCGGGATCTGTGATCTTGCAATTGCCGGTCGGCTGACGTGGTCACTGATCGTGTGGAGCTCGATCTTAGCGGCGTGGGTCGTAGGGATCTTCGTTGTGCGGTCGGGAAAAAAGGGGATAAGAACGGCTCTAATTGCGTTCAGCATCGTTCTGGTGCCCTTTTTGTACGTTCTGAGCTGTTTGATAAAGGTGCGGGAAGTGTTTCGGATGGGGGCGGTTTTGGCCGTCTTGGGGCTCCTTTTCTTGTGGGGCGCCTATTTTCTGTTTACACGGCTTCCGGAAAGGAAGAAGCTGGCGGCAGGAGGCGTGTGCTTGTCGGCAATCCTGCTGGTTCTTCTGGTGAATTTAGTCGTTTCCGGATGGGTCGGAGGGCCGGCCATAGACGGCTGGGATCTGCTGGGGATGGGTTTATTGCTGGCTGGAGCGACTGCCTTTTTTCTCGCAGACTGCGCTAAAAAGAAGAAAAAGTCATAACCACCGGCCTATTGCCGGCAAGCGTCGCTTATCCGCAGCCCGCAAACGGGTGCTTTCTATCAACGTCTCACTTTGTTCAATGCTTGAAGCGAAGCTTTTGCGGGACACCGCTGTCGGTAGAGGCAGAGGCTTCCGTAATCAATAAAAGAGACCCGGCGTGGATCTGTCTTCACGCCGGGTCTCTTTTTAGGAGGGCCGATTATTTTTCAATGGCATCGGTGCGGTAGATAAAGTTCACCTTTCCGTCCATGCCGCCGGCGATCCCGCCGTAGCTCTGGTAAGCCTTGGCCGCGTCGCTTATGGCACGGATTCGCTCAGTGAGGGCGCCAAGGTCGCCGCTGACGGCATCGGTGAGCTTCTGGACACCCTTTTCGTTGAACTCCTTCAAGCCGTCGGAGAGCTGCATGGCACCGTCACGGAGCTGGGTTACGCCGTCCACCAGGGCAGCGCTGCCATCCTTCAGGGCTAAGATGCCGCTGTTCAGGGCATCTGCGCCTTCCTTGAGGGAGGAAGCCCCGTCGGAGAGCTGGCCGGCTCCTTCTTTCAAAGCAGCGGCGCCGGTGTCCAGCTGGGCGGCTCCGGCATCGGCAGAGGCGACGCCGGCAGTGTAGGTCTTCAGACCTTGATAGAACTGGTTGTAGCTGTCAAGCTGTGCTTTCAGGGCGGCGATGCTGTTTTCGCCGGCAGCCGCTTTGTTGATGGCGGCGTCGATCTGGGACTGGACTTCGGAGGAGTTCAGATTCTGCTGGATCAGCTGGTCGATCTGCTGGGAAGTGGCGGCGTCAATTTGCGCCTGGATCGCTTCGGAAGCCATCTGCTGGGAAACGGCGGCGGTGATGGCCGCCTGCGTTTCGGCAGGGATCTGTCCGGCAGCCACGGCCGTTTGATACTGCTCGACGGTCAGACCGGTCCCGGAAGCCTGCAGGACGCCGGCCAGAACCTGACCTTCCACAACCTGGGAGACCTGAGAACGGATGTAGTCTTTCTTTGCGTAGACGGCGGCGGTCACCTGATCGGAGGCGGTGTTGTAAGCCAGCTTCCAGACTGCGTCGGAATCAAGGCTTGCGAGGACGCCGTCCAGAACCTTGCCGTAGTTTTCGATGGTCAGAGTCTCAACGGAGAGCCCGGCGGATTTCAGCTGAGTGTTCGCCATGGAGAGGAGGGACTCGAAGACCTGCCTGGCTCCGGCGTTTAAGGTGTCGTTGTTGGCGGTGAGGGTATCAAGGCCGGATTTCAGCTGGGAGGCGCCGTCCTTTAAGGAGGAAGCGCCGCTTGCCAGCGTGGAAGCGCCGTCCTTCAGGGAAGAAGCGCCTGCGCTCAGTTGGGCGGAGCCGGCAGCCAGCTGGTCGATGCCGGAGATCAGATCGCCGGACTTATCGAGAAGGGTGTTCAGCCCGTCGTAAAGGGCGGAGGAACCGTCCATCAGCTGAGTCATGGCGTTGGTGAGCTGAGACAGGGCGTCGGTCAGATCGTCCAGCCCGGAGGTGTCATCCACGTCCACGCTGCCGAAAAGGCTGGAGGAGGCGAGGGTGACGGTATTGGAGAGGGTGAAGTCCTCCGCATCGGCGGTGATCTCCACATATTCGGGGAGGTTCAGCTTTTCCCGATCCAGATCCAGATCATCGGAAAGGCCGGGGAGAGCGACTCCGGCGACCACGGTATGGTCGCCGTCGTTTACGAGCTTGCCGTTGGTGACCTCAATGTTGCGGAAGTGGTCGTTGTCGAGGATCATGCCGGTGAGGACGGCAAAGGGAACGTGGATTGTTTCGGTCTTGCCGTCGATGGTGGCTTCGGTGGTCAGGGTGTTCTGGTAGTCGTAGCGGATGGCGACCTTGCCGCTCTTGCCGACTAAGTCCTCGGCAGAAATGGGCTGGCCGTCCAGGGTGTAGCGGACGGTGACCTCCACGGGGAGCTGGCGGTCAGAGGTGCCCTGATAGTAAACGTCGCCGCTCTGGGCGTCCCAGATCCGGGCTCCGTCGGAGTCCATGGTGTAGGAGGTGTCGCCCTTGACGCAGGAAACGTCGCTTAAGTCGGTGTAATCGCCGAGAGAGGTTTCACCGCCGGGGTTCTTGAGCCAGTCGCTGACGATGATCTTCCGGGCGGTGCCGTCGGCGTTTGCCAGAACGTAGACGGTCTCCTCTTTATAAGGGGCGGAGTCGGCGTTGGAAGAAGCGGTGACGACGGCGGAAGAGGAGGACGCCGTCTGGCTGGAAGCGGAAGTGGCGGTGGAGCTGTCCGATTCTTTGTCGCCGGAGGCGCAGACCACAGCAATGCTGCCGCCGCAGGCAAGGGTCAGGCAAAGCAGGAGCGATGCGATGCGCAGACCGGTTTTTTTGGATTCTTTCATAAGATTAACCCTCCCGATTGGATTTTTTGGAGCGGAAGCCCCAGGTGGTAACGGAAATCAGCTTGTCGAAGAGCATCAGCATGGCCGGCAGAATCAGGATGACGCAGAACATACTGACCACAGCGCCTCTTGCCATCAGCATGCACATGGAGCGGATGATATCGATGTCGGAGTAGACCGCAACGCCGAAGGTGGCGGCGAACAGACCCATGGCACTGACAATGATCGAAGGAATGGAGGTGGAAAGGGCGGTGGTGACGGCGGAACGCTTGTCCTGACCCGCATGGCGCTCGGCCTTGTAGCGGGTGGTCATTAAGATGGCGTAGTCGACCGTTGCGCCCAGCTGGATGGTGCTGATGCAGATAGGGGCGATGAAGGGGAGCGACTGTCCTAAGAAGTGGGGCAGGCCCAGGTTGATGAAGATAGCCAGCTCGATGACTGCCACCAGGATGATGGGAAGGGTGATGCTCTTTTCCACCAGAGCGATGATGACGAAGATGGCGATGATGGAGATCATGTTGACCACCTGGAAGTCATGGCCGGTGGTTTCGATCATGTCCTTCATGCAGGGCGCTTCACCGATGAGCATCCCGCTTAGGTCGTGCTCTTTTAAGATAGCGTTTAAGGAGTCAAGCTGGGTGTTTACGGCATCGCTGGCAACCCGATACTCGGAGTTGATCAAAAGCAGCTCCCACTTATCGCTCTTCAGAACGCTGCGGACGGAATCGGGGAGGATGTCTTCCGGCACCAGAGAACCGACCACGGATTCCAGCCCAAGAACGTATTTGACGCCGTCCACGTCCTCCATTTCGTCGATCATGGAGCGGACTTCGGAGGAAGGCAGATTTGCGTCCACCAGAAGCATGTGAGTGGAGGCAATGTCAAAGTCTTCGCTTAATTTGGAGTTTGCAATGACGTAATCGATGTCCTGGGGCAGGCACTCGCCCATGTCGTAGTAGACCTCGTCGTTCGTCTTGCTGTAGCCGTAGTAGAAGGGGATCACAAGGGCGACGAAGAGAGCTAAGAAGGCGGGGAAGATCTTGACGACTCCTTTGGAGAATTTCCCCATATTGGGGATCAGGGAGCGGTGGCGGGTCTTCTGGAGAGGTTTATCCAGCAGGAGGATCAGCGAAGGCAGCACGGTAACGCAGCCGACGACCCCCAGAAGAACGCCCTTTGCCATGACGATACCAAGGTCAAGTCCCAGAGTGAAGGACATGAAGCACAGGGCAATGAATCCGGCGATGGTGGTGATGGAGCTCCCGATCACGGAGGTGAGGGTGTCGCCGATGGCGGCGGCCATAGCCTCTTTATGATCGGAGAACTGCTCCCGTTTTTCGTTGTAGCTGTGCCAGAGGAAGATGGAGTAGTCCATGGTCACGGCCAGCTGCAAAACGGCGGCGAGGGCTTTGGTGATGTAGGAGATCTCGCCCATGAAGTAGTTGGTGCCGAGGTTTAAGAGGATGGACATTCCGATGCTGGCGAGGAAGACGAAGGGAACCAGCCAGCCGTCTAAGAAGATCATCATGGCCGCGCATGCTAAGACGACCGCCAAGGCAACGTAGATGGGCTCTTCCTTTTCGCAAAGGTCTTTTAAGTCGGTGACCAGAGCGGACATACCGGAAACGAAGCACTGCTTTCCGGCGATGGAGCGGATCTCACGGATGGCGTCCATGGTGTCGTCGGAAGAGGTGGAGGTGTCGAAGAAGATGGCCATCATGGTGGCGTTTTCGGTGTTGAAGGCGTTATAAAGCTCGTCGGGAAGCATTTCCATGGGAACGGAAACGTCGGCGAAGCTGTCGTACCAGAGGACGGTGTCAACGTGTTCCACCTGTTCGATCTTTTCCTTTAGAGCGGAAACGTCCTTGGGGGGCATATCCTCCACAATGACGAAGGAGAACGCACCCTTGTTAAAGTCCTCCAGCAGGGCTTCCTGGCCGATGACGGTGTCCATGTCATCGGGGAGGTAGTTTAACATATCGTAGTTGATCCGGGTGCCGAGCATGCCAAGCACCGACGGGATCAGGAGGATCAGGGCGATGATGAGGATGGGGATGCGGAATTTGACAACAAACTTGCCGAACTTCATGACTCAGCGTCCCTCCGTTTCTTCGGTGTAGGAAACCTCGATCACATCGGGTTTCTGGTGGCGGACGATCTTCACGGCACAGAGGACGACGCTCAGGTTCAGGATTCCTTCTGCCAGCAGACCCACGCCCATAAGGATCATGGCGGCAGCAGCACCTGCAAAGGGATGGAGGATCAGGAGCAGTCCGACCACACCGGTGAGGATGGCCGCGGCGGCAATGAGCCACCAGCGGGAAACGCCGAAGCGCTTGGCGTCAATGGCGATCTGAATCTTGAAGAGGCCGTCGGCTAAGATCAGGATGCCGATCACCGTGTGGGTCACAGAAATGACGCCGTCGGGGATCACCAGCATGATAACGCCCAGCGCCGTGATGAGAGCGCCGGATGCCAGATCATACTGGAACGCCAGCCGGTAGAGATCCTTCGAGAAATAGCCTACCATCTTGATGATGCCGTAGACGGTGAGGACGCCGCCTAAAATGTAGCAGAGGGCTTTGGCGGAGATGGTGGGATAGACGATCAGGAGAACGCCTAAGATGCACAGGGCGGCGGATATGACCAGATAGCCGACCTTTGCGGTTTGAATTGAGCGGATGGAGCGGACCGATTTGTCAGAGCGCATACTCTCGCTTCCTTTCGTTTTCTTTCCGGAAATTATTATAGCAAGAGAGCGGGAAAGAGGGTATAGGCAGCAAAAAGCCCGTGCCGCAAAAATGGGCACGGGCAGGGAGTTATCTGTTTTTTAGGCAAAAAGGGTCATTTGTCTGAATCGGCAAAGGGCTCCAAACCGGCGGAACGGCGGAAGGCGGTCTGGGCGGAGCCTTCAAAAAGGCGGCAGAGGCGGTGGAACTGCCCCTTGATGTCGTATTTCATACCGGCATTGAGCCAATCGGTAATCTGCCCCACGCATTCGCATTTATAAAAGTGGATCAGCAGCTTTTTGTCCTCCGGCTGGACGGGAAGGTCGGGAAGGACGGTGTCCACATAATCTTCCAAGACATGGGCGCAGATCCGGCTCAAGAAAAGCTCGTAGGTGTCGTGGCTGGAGGAATTGTGCAGGTGGAGGACGGTTTTTTTGTTGTTCAAGGCAAAGTCCAGAGCAATGTCCAGGCACTCCTCCAGAGAGGAAACGGCAGCGTGCTCGGCGATGATCCGGTCGGCTTCCTCCTGGATGACCGTTTCCACCAGATCGGGGAGGTCTTCAAAATGATAGTAAAAGGAGTTGCGATTGATGCCGCAGTCTTCCACGATGTCTTTGATGGTGATCTGGTTTAAAGGGCGCTGGTTCAAGAGCTTTAAGAATGAGGCGATGATGGCTTTTCGGGTAAAAGAGGCCACGAAAACCGCTCCTTTCGTGTTGGATCTGAAAATCAGTATAGCATATTTTGGAGAAAAAAAAGAAAACAGATTGTAAATCCTTGCGATTTTTTGAAGAATCTTGCGGGAGTGTTCCGGAGCGGTTGCCCATTTTCGGGAAATCTGCTAGAATAAAAAAACAAGCTCCGGATAAAAAGGAAAAAAGGGAAGGGATCTTTTATGCCAAAAATGCAGCCGGAAATAGTTTCCAGCCCGGTGATCCACCGCTACAACGGCGGCGCACCGGTTCTTTCTGCCAAGGATATTCCTTATGCGGCGGACTGCATCTTTAATGCAGGCGTTGCAAAATATCAGGGCAAATATGTGATGGTTTTCCGCAACGACTTCGACCACATCCCCCATGGGGGCTTCAAAGGCTGCGTTGTGGGCGTTGCTTTCAGTAACGACGGCAAAAACTGGGAGGTCCGGGACACGCCGTTTCTCAATCGGGACTCGTTGGGCGATCCGGACGTGACCCGGGTCTACGATCCACGTCTGACGGTGATGGACGGGAAGTGCTACCTCTGCTTCGCCGTTGACACCCATCACGGGCTTCGGGGCGGCATTGCCGTCACGGAAGATTTCGAGAAGATCGAAGTCCTCTCCCTTTCGGAGCCGGACAATCGGAATATGGTGCTGCTGCCGGAGAAGGTGGGCGGGACTTACGTCCGTCTGGATCGGCCCATGCCCGTTTATTCCCGGGGGAAGGACCGGTTCGACCTGTGGATGTCCCGTTCTCCCGACCTGCGGTACTGGGGCGACCACAAGCTGGTCTTAGGCGTGGAGGATGTTCCCTTCGCAAACGATAAGATCGGCCCCGGGGCGCCTCCCATCAAGACGAAAGACGGCTGGCTCACCCTGTTCCATGCGGTGCAGCGGGATGAGAGCCGGGGCAAGAACGGCTGGGAGGACAAGTGGACGAAGTGCTACCACGCCGGTATTGCCCTGCTGGATCTGGAGGATCCGTCCAAGGTGCTCGGTATGTCCAAGGCGCCGCTGCTGGCTCCGGAGACTTCGTGGGAAGCCGACGACGGCTTCCGCACCAACGTCATCTTCCCCGGCGGCATGATTTTAGAGGATGACGGCGAAGTGAAGATCTACTACGGCGCTTCCGATACGGTGGAGTGCCTGGCGACGGCAGACGTAAACGAGCTGATCGCTCTCTGTAAGTAAAAAGTTGAAAAAAGCGCAGGGTTTTCGGATCCTGCGCTTTTTTAGGAGGAAGAAGTATGGAAGAACTGGCAAGTCAGGCGCTGCGGCGGCTTTCGCCGGAGCTGGATCCGCTGCGGCTGGGAAGCGGGTGGACGATGGAGGATCTTTCCAAGCCACAGATCCTCATTGAAAGCACCGCAGGGGACAGCCATCCGGGCAGCGTCCATCTGGGAAGGCTCACGGAGCTGGTGAAAAAGGGGGTTCTGGGTGCCGGCGGGTTCGGGGCAAGGTATGCCTGTACCGATATCTGCGACGGGGAGAGCCAGGGCACAGACGGCATCAACTACAGCCTTGCCAGCCGGGAAATGATCGCCAATCTGGCGGAGATCCACGCCTGCGCCACGCCTTTTGACGGGGCGGTGTTTTTGGCAAGCTGCGACAAGGGGATGCCGGGGATGCTGATGGCGCTGGCACGGATCAACATCCCAGCGGTGGTGCTGCCGGGCGGAGCCATGAGTGCCGGACCGGAGCTTCTTACCCTGGAGCAGCTGGGGAAATACAGCGCTGAGTTCCAGCGGGGGGAGATCCGTGAAGAGAGGCTCAACTGGGCCAAGCGCAACGCCTGTCCCGGATGCGGCGCCTGCAGCTTTATCGGGACAGCTTCCTCCATGCAGATCATGGCGGAAGCGCTGGGGCTGGCGCTGCCGGGGACGGCACTTCTTCCGGCTTCCGGGCCGGAGCTGGAAGAGGCTGCCATCCGGGCAGGGGAGCAGGCGGTCGTCCTTGCAAAAGCGGGGCTTCGGCCGGGAGATTTTGTGACGAAGGGGAGCTTCGAGAACGCCATTCTGGTCCATGCGGCCATTTCGGGCAGCACCAATTGCCTGCTCCATCTGCCGGCGATCGCCCACGAATTCGGGATCGAGTTGACCGGCGATGACTTTGACCGGCTCCATCGAGGGGCGAAGTATCTTCTGGATATCCGGCCGGCGGGGCGGTGGCCTGCGGAGTTCTTCGGCTGTGCCGGAGGGGTGCCTGCGGTGATGGAGGAGATCCGGGAGAGTCTGCATTTGAACGTTCTGACGGTGACCGGGAAGACGCTGGGGGATAACCTGAAGGAGCTGCGGGAGAACGGGTACTATGACCGGTGCAGGGAGCGGATGGAGGCGGTGAACCGCCGCTGTGGGCTGCACCTGACCCGGGAGGACATTATCCGCCCGGCTCTGCACCCCATCGGCGAGGATGGAAGCGTGGCAGTCCTCCGGGGAAATCTGGCGCCGGAGGGGGCGGTCATTAAACACACCGCCTGTCCGAAGGAGATGTTCGATGCGATCCTGACCGCCCGGCCCTTTGACAGCGAGGAGGAGTGTCTCAGCGCCGTTCTGCACCACAAGGTGCAGAAGGGGGACGCCGTTTTCATCCGGTACGAGGGTCCGAAAGGCAGCGGGATGCCGGAGATGTTTTACACCTCCGAGGCCATCAGCAGCGACAAAGAGCTTGGGAAGAGCATCGCCCTGATCACCGACGGACGGTTTTCCGGGGCGTCCACCGGGCCGGTGATCGGGCACTGCAGCCCGGAGGCGGCGGCAGGCGGGCCCATTGCCCTGGTGGAAGAGGGCGACCTGATCCGGCTGAGCATCGGCGAGCGGGCTTTGGAGATCATCGGCGTCAAGGGTGAGCCGAAGACGCCGGAGGAAATGGAGCAGATCCTTGCGGAGCGGCGGGCAAAATGGAAGCCCCGGGCTCCCCGGTACCGAAAAGGGGTGCTGCGGCTTTTCTCCATGCTGGCGGCAAGCCCGATGAAAGGGGCTTATCTGGATTACGGAGAGGAGGAAGACCGGTGATCTTAGGATATGTGGTCGACGGGAACACCGTCACAGAAGGGGACGCCCGGCGGCTGACCCACATCCACTGCGCCTTCGGATATTTGACGAAGGAAGGGGAACTGTCGGTGGAGAAATTAAATATGCTGGGGCAGATTTCCCTTTGGCGGCGGTGGAACCCGGAACTGAAGGTCGTTCTTTCGGCGGCCGCAGGAGAGCCGGGGGCATTTTCCTTCTGCGCCGGAAGGGCGGAGCTGCGGAAAAAGACGGCGGCTTCCCTTAAAAAAGCGGTGGAGCAATACGGCTTTGACGGCATTGATCTGGACTGGGAGTACCCCTGCGTTCCCACCACCAACGGGGGCGTGGCGTTTCCGGAGGACCAGAAGAACTTTACGCTGCTCTGCCGGGCGATCCGTGAGGCGCTGCCGGAAGGGAAGAGTCTGAGCATTGCTTCCGGGGCGGACGAGTTTTATTTGCGGTGCGTGGAGCCGGAAGCACTTGCGGGAGTTTTGAACTATGTCTGCGTGATGACCTATGATCTGCGATGCCAGTTCCATGCGCTGACCGGGCATCATACGGGGCTGTTTCCGGCTGTCGGCGACCTTTTTTATAACAGCTGCAGCCGGGCGCTCCGGCTGTTTGAGGAGGCGGGCTTCAAGCGGGGGCAACTGCTGTTGGGGGCTGGGTTTTACTCCCGGAAATGGGAGAACGTGCCGGACAAAAACCACGGCTTCCTGCAGGCCACGGCTTCCGGCGGGGGATACGGGCCGATCTATCGGGATCTGGTTCCCTTAGCGGCGGGAAAAGACGGATTTGTCCGGTACTGGGACGAGGAAGCGAAAGCGCCGTGGCTCTTTGACGGCTCCACCTTTTTAAGCTACGAGGACGGGCAGTCGGTGCGCTTCAAAGCCGAGTATGTAAAGGCGGAGGGATACGGCGGGATCTTTTACTGGGAGCACCGGTGCGACCCTTCCGGGGAACTTTTAGGGATCATGGCGGAAGTCCTGAAATAAGGGAAAGCGGCGTCCTTTCGGACGCCGCTTTTTGTGTGGTGCTCAGCAGCCGCAGCCGTTGTTGCACCCGCAGCCGTTGTTGTTGCAGCCGCAATCGTTATTACAGCCACAGCCGCCCCATCCGCAGCCGCCGCAGCAGATGAGAATGAGGATGATAATGATGATCCAGCTGCCATTTCCGCCAAAACAGTTCATAAAAGAACCTCCTTTGTGTGATGTACCCCATACTATGCGGGGGAGGAGGTTTGTGTTACGGCTTTTATCCGGGGTTGAAGCGGGGATAAAAGGCAAAAAAGGAGCAGACACTGAGAGTTCCCAGTGTCTGCCCGCTTTTCTGCTATTCAAAAGCTCCGGAAAGCCGGGGCTTTGCTCCTGAAGTCAAGACTGCAGGTTAAGCAACGTTGTCCTCGATGTAGCGAACGATATCGCCGACGGTCTTGATGTTTTCAACCTGATTGTCGGGAATTTCTACATCGAACTCCTCTTCCAGGGACATGACAAGGTCAACAACGTCCAGAGAATCGGCACCCAGATCGTCTGTAATGGACGCATCCATGGTCACCTTTTCTTCCTCGACATCCAGCTGATCCACCAGAATGTCGCGAACCTTCTCAAATACCATGAGTCTTCTCCTCCTTACTCTGTGATTCTATTATAACACTTAGAGCGGTTATAACCGTTAAATTCCGGGGATCTCTTCAAAATCTCCGATTTTTCTGAATTTATTATAACGTGCTTCCAGCAAATTTGCAACACCTTTTTGCTGGATTTTCCGAAGAGTTTCTAAAATATAGTCGGCAATGTTTTCCGCCGTCAGTCTGGGGTCGGTGTGAGCACCTCCGGGAGGCTCCGGAATGATGGCGTCGCAGACCCCGAAACGGACCAGATCCTCCGCCGTGATGTGGAGCCGTTCGGCAGCTTCCTTTTCCCTCGAAGCGTCCTTCCAGAGGATGCTGGCGCAGCCACGGGGGGAGATGACGCTGTAGACGGCGTTCTGGAGCATGGCAAGGGAGTCGCAGACGCCCAGCGCCAGCGCTCCGCCGGAGCCTCCCTCGCCTAAGACGATGGAAATCACGGGAGTCTTCAGCCGGGAGAACTCGAAAAGGTTTCGGGCGATGGCTTCACCCTGTCCCCGTTCCTCCGCAGCCACGCCGCAGAAGGCGCCGGGGGTGTCGATGAAGCAGATCACGGGACGGTGGAACTTTTCCGCCTGCTTGGCAAGGCGGAGAGCCTTGCGGTAGCCTTCCGGGTGAGGACAGCCGAAATTGGCCTTCCGGTTTTCCTCCAGATCCCGGCCCTTGACCTCGCCGATGACTGTAACGGGGATGCCGCTGAACTTGCCGATGCCGCCTAAAATAGCAGGGTCGTCGCCGAAGCAGCGGTCGCCGTGGAGCTCATAGAATTCGTCGAAGATCATGGGAATGTAATCGTTCACGGTGGGGCGGTTTTTGTTATGGATCAGCTCCATCCGCTCCCAGGTGTTCAGTTGTTCACTCATGGGCTGGTTCCTCCGTAGCGCTGAGATGGAGCTTTAAGAGCTTGGAGATCGTCCGCCGCATATCCACACGTTTGACGATCCTATCCACAAAGCCGTGCTCCAGCATGAATTCCGCCGACTGGAAGTCGTCGGGGAGCCGCTGTTTGATGGTGCCTTCGATGACCCGGCGTCCGGCGAAGCCGATGAGAACCTTTGGCTCGGCGAGGATGATGTCGCCTAAGGAGGCAAAGGAGGCGGTGACACCGCCGGTGGTGGGGTCGGTGAGGACGGAGATGTAGAGGAGCCCTGCGTCAGAATGGCGTGCCACAGCGGCGGAGGTTTTCGCCATCTGCATCAGGGAGAGGATGCCCTCCTGCATTCTTGCGCCGCCGGATGCCGCAAAGACCACCACGGGGAGGCGTTTTTCGGTGGCACGCTCGAATGCACGGGTGATCTTTTCGCCAACGACAGAGCCCATGGACGCCATCATGAAGCGGGAGTCCATGACGACGATGACGCATTTCCGGGTGCGGATGCTGCATTCACCGGTGAGGACAGCGTCCTTTAAGCCGGTGGCCGCACGGGCTTCCGCCAGCTTTTCAGGGTAGCCGTCGAATTCCAGAGGGTTCCCGGAGATGAGGTCGGGGTCGTATTCGACGAAGCTGTCCTTATCCGCTGTAATTTCCAGCCGCTCCCTTGCGGAGATGCGGGAGTGGTAAGAGCAGGCGGAGCAGACCTTCAATCCGGCCTTGTAGTCGTCCATGAACATCACGTTCTGGCAGCGGGGGCACTTGAAAAGAAGGTTGTCCGGGATCTTGCTCTTGGCGGGAGGGGTGTCGTTTGATTTGGTGTTGTCGGAGTCCAGCCGGGATCGGACCACTTTAAAAAGGTCTTCCAGCATAGGGTTTCACCCTGCCTTTCTATGAGCCGTCAGGCTTTGGGAAACAGATCCTTCCGGCGGCTTAAAAAGCCGATATCGTAGCGTCCTGCTTCCACGTCGGCGTCTTTGATGAGGTTCAGCTGAAAATCGATATTGGTGTCCACGCCCTCGACGATGAATTCCGCCAGCGCCCATTTCATCTTCATCAGCGCTTCCTCCCGGGTGGGGGCGTAGGCGATGAGCTTGGCGATCATGCTGTCGTAATAGGGGGTGATCTCACAGCCTTGATAGACGGCGGAATCGATGCGGATCCCGGGACCGCCGGGCATATGGAGGGCGGAGATCCGTCCCGGGCAGGGGCGGAAGTTTTGAGCGGGATTTTCGGCGTTGATGCGGCACTCGATGGCGTGGCCGGTGAGCTTTACGTCTTCCTGACGGAAGGGGAGGGGTTCGCCGGCGGCGATGCGGATCTGGGTCTTCACCAGATCGATGCCAGTGACCATTTCGGTGATGGGATGCTCTACCTGGATCCGGGTGTTCATCTCCATGAAGTAGAATTCTTTCCCTTCCAGGAGAAACTCCACGGTGCCGGCGCTGCGGTAGCCGCAGGCGACGGCGGCCTTGACGGCAGCCTGCCCCATGGCTTTCCGGAGGGAAGGGGTCATGATCGGGCAGGGGCATTCTTCGATGAGCTTCTGGTTCCGGCGCTGCAAAGAGCAGTCCCGTTCGCCTAAGGAGACCACGTTCCCGTAGCTGTCGGCCAGGATCTGGATCTCCACATGGCGGGGATCTTCGATGAATTTTTCGATATAAACGCCGTCGTCTCCGAAGAAGCGGAGGGCTTCCTCCTTTGCGGCGGTGAGGGCGGCTTCCAGCTGGGAGGGGGCATCCACCCGGCGGATACCACGGCCGCCGCCTCCGGCAGAGGCTTTGACCATAACGGGGTAGCCAATCTCCTCCGCAATGCGGCGGGCGTCCGACAGGGAAGGAACTTCTCCGTCGGATCCGGGGATGACCGGCACGCCGGCGGCTTTCATGGTGGCTTTGGCCATGGATTTATCTCCCATCTGCTCCATGGAGGAGGCTGGGGGACCGATGAAGGCAACACCGCATTTTTCGCACATCCGGGCGAAGGCGGCGTTTTCGGAGAGAAAGCCGAATCCGGGATGAAGAGCGTCGGCGCCGGTGACCTCGCAGGCGGCTAAGATGGCTTTGATGTTTAAATAGCTGTCGGCGGTGTTGGCGGGGCCGATGCAGATGGCTTCGTCCGCCAGCTGGGCGTGGAGGGCAGTGCGGTCGGCTTCGGAGAAGACGGCTACGGTAGCGACACCTAATTCCCGGCAGGCCCGGATGATCCGGACGGCGATCTCTCCCCGATTGGCGATGAGGACCTTATGGAACATGGGTCACTCCCCCAGCACCGAGGAGAACTCGGCGGTGACGATGCGCTTGCCGTCGACGGAAGCAGTTCCCTTGCAGAAGCTGACGCCGTGGACGGTCTTGGTGACCTCGACTTCTAAGGTCAGGGTGTCGCCAGGGCCGGCTTTACCACGGAAGCGGGCTTTGTCGATGCCGGCAAAAAAGGCAATCTTGCCCCGGTTTTCCGGCAGGGATAAAGCGCAGACGGCACCGGTCTGCGCCAGCATCTCGATGGTCAGAACGCCGGGCTGCACCGGCTCCTGGGGGAAGTGGCCTTTGAACCAGGTCTCCTCCGGCTTTAAATATTTCTTTCCCACGGCACGGACGCCGGGCTCCAGCTCAACGATCTCGTCGATGAGGAGGAAGGGGTCCCGGTGGGGGATGATCTCTTTGATCTGCTCCAGATTCAGAACGGGCATGGGGATGCTCCTTTCTTATTCAATGGTGAGGATGGGCTGGCCGAATTCCACGGCCTGGCCGTTTTTGACGAGGATCTCCCGGACGGTGCCGGAAAACTCGCTCTGGATCTCGTTCATCAGCTTCATGGATTCCACGATGAAGAGGGTGTCGCCTTTTTTGACGGTCTGGCCAACGGCGACGAAGTCGGGTTTATCCGGTGCGGGCTTTGCGTAATAAGTGCCCACCAGCGGGGATTTTACCACGTTTCCTTCCGGTTCGGATGGGACTTCGGGAGCGGGGGAGGAAGGCAGGACGGCGGCGGGAGCCTCGGCGGAGGAAACGACCACAGGGTGCTCCGACCGCAGGGCAAGGGAAAAGCTGCCGTCGGTGATCTCCAGAGCGGTCAGGCCGGTGCGGGCCATTTTATCCATCAGCTCTTTGATCTCAGCCACGGTGAGCGTAAGTTCGGACATGGGTATCGTTCCTTTCAGGCGGTCAGTCCGCAAATTTTTTCAGGCAGAGGGCGGCATTGTGACCGCCGAAGCCCAGGGAGTTGGAAATGGCAGCGTGGAGATCCTGCTTCCGGGCAACATTGGGGACCACGTCCAGATCGCACTCTTCATCGGGGACTTTGTAGCCCACGGTGGGGGGGATGATTCCGTCCCGGAGGGCGAGGGCGGTAAGAATGGCTTCCACGGCGCCGGCTGCGCCCAGCATATGGCCGGTCATGGATTTGGTGGAGGAAACGGCCACGGTCTTTGCGGCGTCACCCAGGGCTTTTTTGATGGCAATGGTCTCGTACCGTTCGTTGACGGGGGTGGAGGTGCCGTGGGCGTTGATGTAGTCGATGTTTTTGGGGGAGAGGCCCGCTTCGGTGTAGGCGAGCTCCATGGCCTTTGCGGCGGCTTCTCCATCGGGGGAGGGACTGGTGATATGGTAGGCATCGCCGGTGGCGCCGTAGCCGGCGATTTCGGCGTAGATTCTGGCGCCCCGTGCTTTGGCGTGCTCCAGTTCTTCCAGGATCAGGATGCCGGCGCCTTCGCCCATGACAAAGCCGTCCCGTTCCTTATCAAAGGGAATGGAGGCACGGTCAGGGTCGGCAGAGCGGGAGAGGGCTCCCATGTTGTTGAAGCCCGCCATGGCGAATTTGGTGACGGTGGCTTCCGCACCGCCTGCCACGCAGGCATCCAAATAGCCGCCCTTGATGAGCCGGAAGGCTTCGCCTACGGCGTGGGCCGAGGAAGCGCAGGCGGTAACGGGAGCAAAGTTCACGCCCTTGAAGCCGGTGCGGATGGAGATGTTCCCGGCGGCCATGTTGCTGATCATCATGGGAATGAAGAAAACGGAGACCCGCTTTGCGCCTTTTTCGAGGAATTTCTGGTGCTCCTCCTCAAGGGTCTGCATCCCGCCGATGCCGCTGCCGACGATGACGCCGACCCGGTAGGGGTCAAGATCCTTTAAGTCGGAACCGCAGTCCTTTAAGGCTTCTGCGGCAGCGCAGAGGGCCAGCTGGCAGTAAGGGTCGGTGCGGCGCTGTTCTTTTTTATCGACGATGGGGGTGGGGTCGAAGTCTTTTAAAAGAGCTGCGACGGAAACACCCATGTCTTCGGTGTCGAAGCGGTCAATTTTAGAGAACCCGTGGCGGCCGGCGCAGATGCTCTCCCAGGTGGAGGGGGCATCGTTTCCCACAGGGGTGATGGCGCCGATGCCGGTGATGACAACTCGTTTCATGCATTTCTCCTTTGATCACATGGAGAGGCAGCCGGAAACCTCCAGCACCTGTCCGGAAATGTAAGAAGCCCGGTCGGAGGCGAGGAAGGCCACGGCATTCGCCACGTCCTCCGGCTGGCCCAGACGCTGCAGGCCGATCTGCTTCAAGATGGCCTGCTTGTATTCTTCGCCCAGGACTTCGGTCATGGGGGTCTGGATGAAGCCGGGGGCCACAGCGTTGACGGTGATGCCCCGCTTGCCCAGTTCCTTTGCGCCGGTCTTGGTCATGCCGATGATGCCCGCTTTGGAGGCAGAGTAGTTCATCTGGCCGGGGTTGCCGTAAAGGCCGGCGACGGAGGTGATGTTGATGATGCGGCCGGAGCGCTGACGGACCATGATCTTGCCCACATGGCGCATCATGTTGAAGACGGATTTGTAGTTGACCCGGGTGACCACGTCGAACTGCTCTTCGCTCATCTGAACGAGAAGGCCGTCCTTGGTGATGCCGGCGTTGTTGACCAGTACGTCGATGGTGCCGAAGCGGTCCTTTACCGCTTTTGCCATGGCTTCGCAGGCGGTAAAGTCGGAGACGTCGCAGAGGAAGCACTCTGCTTCCACACCCAGCGCCCGGCAGGCTTCAGCGACCTGATTGCCGCCGTTTTCCCGTTCCCGTTCGCCCAGGCAGTTGATGGCGATGTTGAAGCCGTCGGCGGCCAGCGTTTTTGCCATGCAGGCGCCCAGACCCTGAGAAGCGCCGGTGATCAATGCGGTTTTTGCCATAATAAAACGACCTTTCGTGATAGACTTATTTGATAAGGCTCAGGCGGGCTTTCATGACTTCCTCGCCTTCGGTGAAGATGTCTTCCAGAATCTTTGCGCAGGGGCGGAGCTCCTTGACCAGTCCGGCAATCTCGCCGCACATGAAGCTGCCGTTTTCCTTGTCGCCGTCTTTGACAGCCCGGCGCAGGGAGCCGACAGTCAGCTCCTCGATTTCCTCAAAGGTGGCGCCGGCCCGCTCCCGCTCGTTGACCCGGCGGGTGTAGCGGGTCTTGATCTGGCGGCAGGGGGCGCCGCCGCAGATTTCGCCGGTGACGGCGGTGTCGGTGTCCTTTGCGCCCAGAACCAGTTCCTTATAGGTGGGGTGGATCCGGCACTCTTCGGAAGCTAAGAAAACGGTGCCCATCTGGACGCCCTCTGCCCCGAACATCAGAGAAGCCGCCAGTCCTCTGCCATCGGCGATGCCGCCTGCGGCCAGAACCGGGATGGATACGGCGTCCACGACTTGGGGAACAAGGCACATGGTGGTGATGGAGCCGATGTGGCCGCCGGATTCGCAGCCTTCGGCGATGACGCCGTCTGCGCCGGCCCGCTCCATCCGTTTGGCGAGAGCCACAGATGCGACTACGGGGAAGACCTTGATGCCGGCGGCCTTCCAGGATTCCATGTGCTTTCCGGGGTTTCCGGCGCCGGTGGTGACCACCTTCACGCCCTCTTCCACCACGATCTTTGCCAGATCGTCGGCGTTGGGGCTCATGAGCATGATGTTCACGCCGAAGGGCTTATCGGTGAGGGCTTTCGCCTTGCGGATCTCTTCCCGGATCACTTCGCCGGGGGCGGAGCCGCCTGCGATCAGTCCCAAGCCGCCTGCATTGGAAACAGCGGCAGCCAGGGTGGATTCGGCGACCCATGCCATGCCGCCCTGAAAGGCGGGGTAGCGGATGCCGAGCAGTTCGGTCAATCTTGTCTGGATCATGAGATTCGGTTCCTTTCTTGTGGGTCAATACTTGAAAATGGCGCTGCCGTAAACCAAACCTGCGCCAAACCCGACGGCGCAGACGGTCTGCCCCCGGCGGATCCGACCGTCACGAACCGCCTGGTCCAGAGCGACGGGGATGCAGGCCGAGGAGATGTTGGCAGACTCCCCAATGTTGCAGATGAATTTTTCTTCCGGGAGCTTCAAAGCGGAGATGGCGGTCTGGATGATCCGCAGGTTTGCCTGATGGGGGATGATCCAGTCTAAAGCTTCCGGGGCGAGGTTCGCTTTTTCGCAGGCCTTCCGGACGGCGGCGGGCATGGCGGTGACGGCGAATTTGTAGACGGCCTGTCCGGCCATGTGGATCATACCGGGCTTGCCTTCCGGGAAGCCGTCGGCTTCGGACAGGGTGCGCTGTTCCTTTAAAAAGGGATTTGAATTATCCGGTTTTCGGGCAAAGAGGGCGTTGGCGCCGTCCCCGTCGGCTCCCAAAGCGGAAACGAAGGGAGAATCGTCGCCCTCCAGCACCACGGCTCCGGCTCCGTCGCCGAAGAGGACACAGGTGGAGCGGTCAGTGAAATCGGTGATGCGGGAAAGCTGCTCCGCCGAGATGAGAAGGATCCGGCGGTAACCATGCTGCAGATAGAGGTTCGCCAGGTCAAGGCCGTAAACAAAACCGGCGCAGGCGGCGTTGATGTCAAAGGCCACGGCGTTTTTGGCGCCCAGGAGTCCTTGGACGACACAGGCCATGGCGGGGGTATCATAGTCGCCGGAAACGGTGGTGCAGAGGATCAGATCAATCTGATCCGGGGTGAGGGAGGCCGCTTCCAGTGCGGCAGTCCCGGCTTTCACGGCCATTTCATAGGTGGGGCCGTTCTGGAAATGCCGCCGATGGATCCCGGAGTGCTTGACGATCCATTCGTCGGAGGTATCCACGATGGCGGAAAAGGCTTCGTTTTCCACCACGGTTTCCGGCAGGTAGGAGCCGGTGCCCAGAATGTGAATTCCCATGCTGTTCCTTTCTTTCAACGGAAGAACCGTTTGCGGAAAGAGGGGTTCGCCCCTTGCAAAACGGCTCCGGATTTGGTATAGTTAAAAGAGATCCGGGTGTCGGATCGGAATTGGTCTTTTATTATTGTATCGGTTTGTTACCGTTTTGTCAACAAATGACCCGGCGTTTTTGTCCGTCAATGAAGGACAAAACCGGTTTTTACAGAAAAGTCACAGAACGTTGCCAATTGTGCAATTTCTGTAAAAAAATGAGACGGACGGTGCGGACACGGAAAGGATAGGAAGCATGAACGCATTTCTTTTTTCCGGCCAGGGGTCTCAGACTCCGGGCATGGGAGCGGAGCTGGCAGCGGCCAGCCCCAAAGCAAAAGCAGTCTTCGACACAGCTTCGGAGGTGCTGGGATACGACCTTCTGAAGCTCTGCGGGGAAGGGTCGGCGGAGGAGCTTTCCGCCACAGAAGTGGCTCAGCCGGCGATCCTGGCGGTCTCCATGGCGGCGTTTGCCTGCATGGAGGAAGCGGGGATCGGATGCTCGGCGGTGGCGGGGCATTCTTTAGGCGAGTATGCGGCCATGGCGGCGTCGGGGATCCTGACGCTGCCGGAAGCGTTTTCCCTGATCCGGCTCCGGGCGGAGGCCATGGGGCGCTGCGCCAGAGCGGGAAAGGGCGGCGCAATGGCGGCCATTGTGGGCTCGGATGAAGAGACGGTGACGAAGCTCTGCGAAGAAACGGAAGGGTATGTGGTCCCGGTCAACTTTAACGCCCCCGCTCAAACGGTGGTGGCCGGGGAAAAGGAAGCCGTGGCGGCTGTTTCTGCAAAATTTGCGGAGATGGGGAAACGCGCCGTGCCGTTGGCGGTAGCGGCTGCGTTCCACTCGGAGCTGATGCGGTCGGCGGCGGAGGAATTCCTGCCGAAGGCGAAGGAATTCACCTTCCGGGAGCCGAAGGTGCCCTTCTACTCCAACCTGAGCGGCAGAGTGCTGGAGAGCACCGGCGATCTGGCGGAGCGGCTGGCCCGGCACATCGTTTCGCCGGTATTATTCACCAAAGAGCTGGCCGCCATGCAGGCGGCGGGCATCGACACCTATGTGGAGTTAGGGCCGGGGAAGGTTCTTTCCGGGCTGGTGAAGAAGACCCTGAAAGGGGTCACCATCCTCAATGTGGAAAATCAGAAGAGCCTTGAAAAAACGCTGGAAGCGCTGAAGGGCTGAAGGGAGAGGTTAGAATGAAAGCGATCAAATTAAACCCTGCGTTCAAGGATTATCTCTGGGGCGGCACCAAGCTCCGGGATGAATATGGGAAAAAGTGCGATCTGGACAAAGTGGCGGAGAGCTGGGAGCTGTCCTGCCACAAGGACGGCTGCTCGGTGGTGGCGGACGGCGAGTATGCCGGACTGACCCTGCCCCAGTACATTGAAAAGGCCGGGAAGGCAGTCCTCGGCACGGATTGTGAGAAGTTTGAGTATTTCCCCATTCTCATCAAGCTCATCGACGCCAAGCAGAACCTGTCCGTTCAGGTCCATCCCGACAACGACTATGCCATGCGGGTGGAAGGCGAGTACGGCAAGACGGAGATGTGGTACGTGGTGGACTGTGAGCCGGGAGCGGGACTGCTTTACGGCTTCAAGCATGAGATCTCCAAGGAGGAATTCCGCCGGCGGATCGAGGACAACACCCTGCTGGAGGTGACCAACCGGGTGGAAGTTCATCCCGGCGACGTTTTCTTCATCGAGGCGGGCACTCTTCATGCCATCGGCGAGGGGATCCTGATCGCCGAGATCCAGCAGAACTCCAACACCACCTATCGGGTTTACGACTACGGCCGGGTGGGAGCCGACGGGAAACCCCGGCAGCTGCACATCGAAAAAGCCATCGACGTGACCCGTCTGGCTCCGGCGACCCGCCCCTGCGGACGGCCTCAGGCGAAGCCGGAAGCCTTTGACGGCGGAAGCGTGCTTCCCTTGGCTAGCTGCGATTACTTCACCGTGAAGGAAATGGAGGTAACTTCTCACGCAGCGCTTATGGCAGATGAGAAGTCCTTCCACTCCCTGCTGCTTCTGGACGGTAGCCTGACCCTTTCCATGGGCGGTGAGAAGCTGGAAATGAAGAAGGGCGCCAGCGTTTTTGTCCCTGCCGGATCCGGGGATTATACCCTGACGGGCAAGGGCAGGCTGATCCTGACCACGGTCTGATGAGCGGCTTTTTTGAAGCAATCTACCGGCTGGTGCGGCAGATCCCGCCGGGGAAGGTGGTATCTTACGGGCAGATTGCCCTGTATCTGGGGCGGCCCCGGGCGTCCCGGATCGTGGGGTGTGCGATGCACGCTGCACCGGGAGATGTGCCCTGTCACCGGGTGGTGAACCGGGAAGGGCGGACGGCTCCGGCTTTTTCGGTGACCGGGACAGATCTGCAGCGGCTTTTTCTGGAAGAAGAAGGCGTGAGGTTTCTCCCCGACGGTCGGGTAGACATGGAGCGGTTTGCCTGGAAGCTGGAAGATTTTCCAAAGGCTTCCGAGCATAGCAAAAAGTCTTCCGAATAACAAGGAAAATCCTTAAGCATACGCACAGCACTTTTTGACGTTTCAAGTCCTCAAAGAAAGACTTCGGATTTACGCTTCGGCTTAAGGTTTCTTCCTGTATTTGGAAGGTTTCTCCTTGCTGGTCGGAACAGTTTCGGAAAAGCAAACCCCCGCTGCCGGAAGGGGTTCCGGGCAGCGGGGGTTGTTTTTTAAAAGCTCTGGGGTTCTTCCAGGAGATTCGTCATGCTCTTTAAGCTGATGACCAACGTGGAAATGTTGTGGAGCAGCGCCGAGGTCGCAGGAGGGAGGATACCCGCCACGCCCAAGCAGATCAGCATCAGGTTGAACCCGATGATGTTCCGGTAGTTCCGGTGGATCCGCCCCATCAAAGCGTCGCTTAACTGCTTTAAGGTCAGGAGGGCATACAGGTCGTCGCCGCCGATGGTGATGTCCGCCACCTCCCGGGCGATGGCTGCGCCGTCCCGGATGGCAATGCCGGCGTCGGCTTCGGACAGCGCCGGAGAGTCGTTGACGCCGTCGCCTAACATGATGACCTTTCGGCCGGCTTCGTGTTCTTTTCGGATAAAGTTTGCCTTATCCTCCGGCAGCACTTCGGCATAGAACGCATCTACGCCTACCATTCTTGCTACGGCACGGGCGGTTTTTTCGCTGTCTCCGGTCATCATGACCAGCTTCTTGACGCCCAGCTGATGGAGCCCGTCCACGACGGCTTTGGCTTCTTCCCGCAGGGGATCTGCAACACAGATCACCGCCGCAAGCTCGCCGGAAACCGCCAGATACAGGTGGGAGTATTCCTCAGGAAGCGATTCAAACCGCTCTTCTTCACCCTCGGGGATCTTGCAGCCCTCGTCCTCGAAGACGAAGTGGTGACTGCCGATGACGACTTTTTCGCCGTCTACCGCACTGGAGATCCCGTGAGCCACCAGATACTGAACCTGGGAGTGCCGTTCCTCGTGGTGCAGGTCACGGCGGGTTGCCTCCGCCACTACGGCTTTCGCCATGGAGTGGGGATAGTGTTCCTCCAGGCAGGCTGCCAGCTTCAGCATTTCGTTTTCGTCCCGGCCGCCGAAGGTGACGATCTGCGTCACTTTCGGGGAGGCGTAGGTCAGGGTGCCGGTCTTATCGAAGACCATCGTCTCCGCTTCTGAAACGGCTTCCAGGAACCGTCCGCCTTTCACCGACAGGTGATGGAGGCTTGCTTCCTTCATGGCGGAAAGCACGGCAATGGGCATGGACAGCTTCAATGCGCAGGAGAAGTCCACCATCAACACGGCTAAGGCTTTCGTCACGTTCCGGGTCAGCAGCCAGATGAGCGCCGTCGCTCCCAGACTGTAGGGAACCAGCCGGTCCGCCAGATGGGAGGCTTTATCCTCCGTGACGGATTTGAGCTTTTCCGACTCCTCGATCATCTTGACGATCCGGTCATAGCGGCCGCCGCCGGAGGCTTTGGTCACCTGGACGGTGAAGCTGCCTTCCTCGACAACGGTGCCGGCGTAGACATAGCTGCCGGGCGCCCGGCGGACTGCCAGCGGCTCACCGGTGATGGAAGCCTGATTGACCATGGCTTCCCCGTCCACGATCTTGCCGTCCAGCGGGATCATGCCGCCGGTGCGGACAATGATCCGGTCGTCGGGCTGCACCTGCCGCACGGGAACTAAAACTTCACCGCTGTCGGTCAGCTGCCAGACCTTGTCCACGTTGAGGGACATGGTGCTTGCCAGATCCGCCACCGACTTTTTGTGGGTCCATTCGTCCAGAACGTCGCCGATGCCTAAGAGGAACATGATGGAGCCGGCTGTCTCAAAGTCGCCCCGAAGGATGGACACACCGATGGCCACCGCATCCAGCACCGGCACCTGGATCTTCCCGTTCAGGATGCAGCGGAGCCCCTTCGACAGGTACTTGACGGATCTGATCGCGGTCAGCGCCGTCCGCAGGGGGAGGGGGAAGAAGAGCTTGCTTACCGCTCTTTGGCAGATGGCGAAGACCAGCTTGTCCTGATATTCCCGGTTCAGCTCCCGGCTGCTGTGTTCCGGCGCCAGCTCTTTTGCTTTTTCGTAGGAAAAGGACCCGAGGGCGGCTTTGATCGCCTTTCGGGAGCTTTTATAGCAGATGACCGCATCCCGGGTCCGGTCGCAGACCGAAACCTCAACGACTCCGTCCACCTTCCGAAGATAGGCTTCCAGAATGTCCGCCTGAAGGAGGGTCATATGCTTCTGCTCCGCCCGGATGCGCATCCGTCCGGCGGATTCATGCAGGATCGTGCATTTCATGGTTACTCAGCCGTTCCCTCTTCAACTTCTTCGGCGGAGGTGTCTTCGATGACTTCCTCGGCTTTGATGCGCTCCTCGTTGATGTTTTTGGCGTCAGCCAGAATATCCCCGGCGTTTTCCTTGGCGTTAGAAACCACGGTCATGACGCACTCTTTTGCCCGCAGGACGGCAGCGGTCGCGTTGGTGTAGAGTTTCTTGGCGTCCTTGCTGGTCAGGATCTTGATCCCGGCCGTTCCGAACAGCACGCCGCCGGCAAATAATCCGACTTTTTTCAGATTCAGTTTCATAAGAATTGCCTCCTAAAATAGAAAAAATGAAAATCTATCAAGATCCGCCTTTTGGCGGGATCTCGCTTAAAAAATGCCCGTCAAAGGGGCAGGACGGAAGGAATGAGAAGCTCCCAAAGCGCCGTCGCTCCTCCTGCCGCCAGACAGAAGGGAATCGCCAGGAGCGTCTGTCTCCCGCCTTTTTTTAGGGCGGCTTTTGCGCCTTCCGGTTTTTTTCTCCGCCGTTCCGGCAGCCAGAAAAGGATCAGCGTCCGGTACCAGATGAACAAAAGAGCCAGAACGCCGCTTTCCCAAAGCCCCTGCCAGAAGCTCCATGCGCCGTTTATCAGATGCAGGAAAAGCCCCAGCAAAATGGCTGTTCCAAACGCAAGCAAAGCCTTTATCCACCGCTTCCGCTCCGGATGCTTCCTTTTCGGGAGCACCGGTGCCAGCTGGCAGAGAAGGCAAAGAAGCAGGCATTCAACGAGCAGGATCATTTTATTTTCCTCATTTTTTCAGGAAACCGAACAGCCCTTTCTTTTTATACGGCTTTGAGGACACGTCGGTCACTTCGTATCCGGTTTCTGCTATGGCGGTCCGCAGGGCTGCTTCGTTCAGCGGCGCTTCGCTTACGATCACCGTTTCCCCCTTGATGTGGGAAGAGGTGACCTTCTTTACCGCAAAGGATTTACGGATGGTATCGTTGATGTGGGATTCGCACATCCCGCACATCATCCCGTCGATCTTTATAACTGTTTCGATCATTCTGAGCACTCCGTTCCTGGTTCTATTTTAATACAAAAGCTCGATTCGTCAGCTCCTTCGCACGATTCCGGCAGTTTTCCGAAGAAAAAAGATTCCAAATACACAACACCCCGGCCGCTACCGTTCCCAAAAGCCACCAGCCGCCGCCCTGAAGCCCCAGATTTAAGGTGCCGGATCGGCTCAGGCGGTCGATCATCTGCCGGCGTTCCTCCCGTTTCATTCCGAAGGTCCAGACCGTTTGGTAGGTATATTCTCTCGGAGGGCAGGAAGAAAACAGGTAAAAGCCGAAGGCCGTCCGCTTTACGGTGAAGCCTTTCCGGCTCATGGCATTCAGAGTCGGATCCAACATCCCTGTCTGCCGATAAAACCGCAGTTTTTCCATGTTTTCGTCTCTTTTTTCTTATTTCAGGCGCAAGGCGAGCTCTGGGAGCCGTTCCTGCTCCTCCGCAAGGACGGCGCAGGCCACGTTCCGGCAGGTCTCTTCCTCCAGCCCCAGCGCTTCCTGCATCCGGCTGCACAACGGACGATAGCAGGAAGCGTACAGCTCCGCCGCTTCTCTTCCGGCATCGGTGAGGAAAACGGTGCCGTATCGTTCCTTTTCTGCCAGTCCGGCTTCGCAGAGGTTCCGGATCATGGAATGGGCGCCGGGCTTTGATACGCCCATGCGGCCGGCGATGTCCACGCATCTTGCTCCCGGTCTTTTTCCGCAAAGTTCCGCAATGGTCAGAAGATACTTGATGGCCGCTGCCGACAGGGCTTTTTCCGGGTGTTCCATGAAAGACCTCCTTTTTTGAAAAGAGCCTGGCCAAAGACGTTAGCCCAAGCTAACTTATTAGCGGAAACATCCAGGTTAAGGCTCTTTAACCGCAAGCCAAGTTTACCACTGCTAACGCGGATTGTCAAGGGATTTTTCCTATGAAATCGAGTTCTTTTGCATTTTTTGTCAGTTTATGTTAGCTTAGGCATACTTGACTTTGCAGGTTGGTATAATTCGCCCAGCGAGAGAAAAAACAGATCTTCGGTTCTTGAACCGAAGACCTGTTTTCTTTTTAAGTGCTTTAGCAAAAAGAAAATAAACCCCCAGCTCTGCTGGGGAGAGTAAAA
>ERZ827363.533-NODE-533-length-41553-cov-16.275025_pt1 | contig 41553 bp, 45 predicted proteins | sample MGYA00519776_ERZ827363 | MGnify/ENA primary metagenome ERZ827363 (study PRJEB31778, sample SAMEA3449288) | human gut metagenome | biome: human gut; feature: human-associated habitat; material: faeces | place: United Kingdom | collected 2010/2012 ... | reverse complement strand
ACTTGGTTGAAACACCATTAAACTTCCTTATCCATCTTTTTAAGCTACTATGAAAGGCATTAACTCTTTTTACTATTCGAACTTCTTTTTCATGCTCATAATTTTTATCCTTAAATAAAAATCTAACTTGATCTAAAATATTTATTATAATATTTTTAATTATAGTACTTCTTTCTTCATTTTTATTAATATAATTTATTAAATCTATAAGTTTACTACCAATTAACTCTATATAATCTCTAATATCATCATCAATTTTATCACTTGATAATTCATCCAAATATTTTACTTTATATAAACAATAAGTATCATTATTTTCGCTGACTTCTTTATCGATTTCATCATCAGTAATATTTTCTTCTTCATAACTTTCTTTTTTAGGATATCCAATGGAATTTTTTTCTTCTTTATCAAATCTTGATATATCATATACTAAACAACATCCTTTCCCATTATCCGAATATTGTACCCACATTGGTAGTGATGTATCTATAGCCTCTGAAAAGCTTAACAAGAAAACATGGTTTTTACCCTTCAATACATTAACCCTCTCATTTGATTTTGTATCTTCGTATAAATCATCTATTAACTCTTTTACTAGTTCTTTCTTACTCGCTTTTAATAAATTAATAAATAATACACATTCAGTTGGATCATTCATATATGCTGCATTATTTATTCGTAGATATGATTTATCTTTATTTTTATTATTTATTGATTCTTCACTACTATGTCTATTAAGTTTAAATAGATATTTTAAAGAATTCAATTTGGTATAATGTGCAACTTGTTTAAAACAATATTTTTCATCTGTTTTATTATATAAAAAACTTTCTTTCAAACTCATAACTGCTATGAAAAGATTAGCTATTAATTTTTTTTCTTCATTATTTTTCACATTTTCTTGTACATATTTACAAAAACTCTTATCCTTCATTAATATAATCATAAGAGGTTTTATTTCAATCGCTTTGTTATATGCTTCCCATGCCTCTTCTTTTTCATTTCTTAGAATCTTTAAATGACCTATTTGACAATATGCATATGCATTATTATTCTCCCTTTTAATAGCTTCATTAAAATCTTTTAATGCTTCATCATATTGTCCATATTCTTTGAGTAATCTTCCTCTTTGGCAATATGCATAAACGTTGTTATTTATTTCAATTGCTTTAGTATAATCTTTTAGTGCATTTTCTTTATTACCGGATTCTTCATATAGATTACCTCTATTACAATATGCATACTCATTAGTATTTTCATACTCTATAGCCTTACTATAATCATTTATTGCTAACTCCTTTTCTCCCCTTTCTTTATAATAATCAGCTCTTTGGCAATAAGCATACGGCATAGTATTATCTTTGCTTATTGCTATATTATAACACTCCAACACCTTTTCATATTTTTTACTTATTTTATATATATTACCTTTTTGAGAATATACATAAGCATCATTGTTTTTTGTATACTTTTCATTTAAATTTATTGATGTATCATAATCTTCTAACGCTTCTTTAAGTTTACCTATGTCTGAATATGCATCTCCTCGTTTATAATAAGCAACATAATTATTTTTATCCAACTCTATTGCTTTAGTATAATCATCTAATGCTCCTTTTTTATTTCCTACTTATCTATAATAATCAGCTCTTTCAATATAAAAGTCTTTATTATAAGGATTGCAGTTAATTTTATTTGTATAATAATCTTCATTATTCCCCATTCAGTAATCCTCCGTTACATATTTTTATCTTAGTAATATTTATTACATTACCCAAAAATATATTACCTCTTATTAGAGTATTTATATTACATTATTGGGTTATTATAATTTATTGTTTCGATTCCCGCTGCCGGCACCAATTTTATATCTAACAAGTAAAAAGCCCCGATATTACTCGTTTCCGTAATATCAAGGCTTTTTACTTTTATAAATTTCCCACTATTTTTCCCACTTCTAATCAAAAAGAACCCTATTTCTAGAATTCTTTTTGATTTATATGTAAATTAATAAAATTGATTATCTAATTATAAATATTTATATATAAACTAATATTAATAATTACAGCTCCAAAACTTCTTCCCAATTATCAATAAACCCCAATGTATCTAAATCTATAATATCTATGTACTCTTTTATTAATTCTTTTAAATTTTCTTTAAATTCCTCATATTTATTTATTGGTGTTAAAAGTTCCTTTAAAGCTAATATTGCGACAAATAACTTATTTATTTCTATATAATCTTTGTACTTATTATACCTACTATGTATTTTAGGAATTTTAGGTAGCTTTTTATTATAAAGTCTACCATAATGAGCACAAGTATTCCTAATATATGCTAATGTATCTAACCAACTTTCTAATAATTGATAGTTTGTATTAAAACACCCTCTTGAAATTTCCTTTTGTTCTGCAACAATTAAATTCTTATACATTTTTGACAACATTCCAAAAGAAAACAGTTCAACAACCGCCCATATTGGAAATTTCCCTTCATATGTTTTAATATGATGCTTAACAAAAGGTTCATTTTTTTTCTTTATTTGTTCACTTTTGATCTCATCTAGTAATCCATTATGATATTTATTATCTTCATCATAATATCCCTTATATAAATCTATATCTTTAAATAATTCTTCTTTTTTGTGAGCCTCTGCTCCATACTTAATCGATAAATTATAGGCTACATATGTTCTTAATGATATTTCTATATTTTCTAATACAGCTAAAATTAAATGCCTTAATTTCATATCAAATTTATATAACTTGTACATTTTATCAAAAGTAATATCTTTGTATTCATCATTATGTTTAAACTGTAACGCATATGCTGTAAGTCTGTAATAGTTTGTTCTCTTTAATATTTCAATAGCTCTTTCTTCATTTTCTATCTCCATATTTCTTGATTTTAAAATTTGAATTTGTTCTTCAAATGTCCTTGGCTCTTTAAGTTGAGTTATTCCCTCCATACAATTCTCCCCTAAAAAAAATCCACCCGGTTCGCATTATTAAGAGGCGTGGTGGATTTTAACTAATTTTCGATTATATTGACTTACACGGTTCGCATTATTAAGAGGCGCTGTAAGTTCTGTTAATATTATATTACGTTTAAACGTAATTTTTGTACACTCACATCAGCCTTCTTTATTCCTATTTAAAATAAATTATCTCAATATTCATCTATAATACTCTATATTTCTTTAATTTTTATGTAATATCAATTATTTTTTTGATAAATTCAAGAATATTTATTATTTATTATTTATAATTTCTCCTCATATAATTTAATCCAGCTATAAAGAATTACTCTACCACAATTTAATAATTTCTAATTAATAAAAGCTGATACAAATATTTTGCACCAGCTTTATCATGTTCATTTTTACATTATTAATAAAAAATTACTTTTAACTAAATTTACACAAATAAATTATATAAATTGTATTTTAAAATATATTTAAATCATTATCCTATTAATTCTTAAAGAATATCGACATATTATAATTACTTATATAATCTTCAATATCATATAAATTACTACTTAATGTCTCATATGATGTTGGTTTAATCTGTTTTGCAAATGCTTCATATAGTCCGTTATAATAAATACTATAAAGAGAATTCTTCTCTATGTACTTTTGCACCTTTGATTTATTATAATAATTGAATTCCTCTTTCATATATTTTCTTATCTCTTTAAGAACTTCCATAGCACCTTTTTTATCATTATTATTAAGAAAATTAAATCCTTTTTGAGCCATACTTACATAATAATCAATATGCTCCTTCATTTCTTCTTTTTCTATAATTCTTTTATCAAATTCTAATATTATATTTTTCATATAATAACCTCCTAAAATACTATATTCATTTATAAATCAGCTTGTACTAGTATAAATATTTATTAATACTACAATTATTTATGTTCATTAGGTATTTTTATCTTTCTTATAATCTCTATTTTATTTTTTGATATAAATTTTTCTTCTCCATTCGATATAATTAAATAATAATCTGAATATGTTAAATAAATTTTACATGTAATAAATATACCTTCACCTTCTAATACATAAACTCTATCATCATATATTTCCTTATACGCTTTATATAAGCTACAGAGAATTGTTATCATTGTAAAATTAAATATTAATATTCCAAATATAGTTGATAACTGCTCCTTGCTGATTTCTTTATATCCTGTAATAATAATTGGTAAAATAAAGAATCCTGTTAAAAAAATTAATAACCCCCCATTTAAATATAATCCATTTCTATATTTTTTCATTTTACCATAATTTATAACTTCCTTTTCTAATTTATCTCTAAAAATATCTAATAACCTTACAAAGTTAACGGGGATTGAAATAAATATAATAATAAACATTACTACTATTAACAGTGCTATTAACTCACTAATAGTAGGACTAAATTCAATTAATGCTATTGGATTATACTTCACGCCTTCACTAAATAATTTAAATATAACTATTAATAAATATACTATCTCTATGCTAACTATTCCATATCCTATTATAGAAATAACTATTTTAAATATTGACTCTTCTCCTGGAGCTAAACTATACTTTGATTTTATAATCTCAATAAAAATACTATAAACTGTCTTTATACATATAATTATTGCTGGTATTATCATTATTAAATCTTTTGCTAATTCCACCATATCTACCTCCTTATTACATAATTATACAATAAAAGACATATACACTCTATAAGTATTTTCCAATTAAATATAAACACATCATTTTAAATTCTCCATCTATTACTCTCAAACAATCTCTTAGCTTTATTACAAATTCTATATATAGTTGTTCTTGATAATCTATATTTATCAACTAATCTTTCTACTGATATATTCTTCATATATCTATCTATAAATACATTCTTGTGTAATTCAATATCCCTAAATAACCCTAATTCTATATTTAATAATTGTAATTCTATATCCATAAGTTTATCTTCATAATCTCTAAATCTTCTTCCATATTTCCTTCTCTTTACAATATCAGTTTCATTCTCATATAGCTTCTTATACTTCTCATGTTCTTGCTTTATATTTATTATATCTTTAGCCTTGATCATACTATCTCTCACTTATACATTTATCCCCCAACTTCTGAATATCTCTAAAGAAAATTTATCTATATATCCAAGCTCTGCAAACTCTTTTACATTCTGCATAGCCCATGAGCTATTTCTTAATTTTCTTAATGCTAGGTTCTCTATATTTCTTACTTTACTTACTGTACTATTAAATAGCTCTGCTATATCATTTAACATCATTGGCTTTGCATTCCAACCATACTTACTTTTCAATATTTCTCTTTGTTCTAAAGTATTACAACTTTGCATAACTTCCTCTAAATTTTTTCTTAAGTTCTGTAAAAATATTTTTTCTTCTATATTCTCAAAACCATAATCTACTCCCTCTATTAAGTCAATTACTTCTCCTGTTTCATCTTCTCCTATAGGAGCATTAAGGCTTGTACAACTATTGTAAAACTTATTATTTTCTATTTCTTTACTACCTCTACCATTAACACAAAAATAAATATATCTATCTATAAGAAATACTGCATATGTGATAAATTTAGCTTTCTTCTCATGATTACAATTATATTTTTCAACTGCATTAATAAGTCCTAATACTCCACTTTGAAATAAATCATCAAATTCTAACTCTCTATTTATGCCATTATATTTATTTGCTATTTTATTTATTATGCCTGTATTTGCTTGTATAAGCTTTTCTAAGGCTTTTTTATCTCCATTTTGATATAGTTGTACTAATTCCTCATTACTCATTCTGTGACCTCTTTAACTAACCTTCTATTAACTGTTGTATAACATGAATTAACTTTCCATGATCTGAACAACTAACTATTTCTTTATCTTTTATTGCTCTTGTAAATTCTGTTCCTTTATCATAATTAGCAAATGCTTCATTGATAGCAGCTCCAATAACTTTTAACTCGCTACCATCTGAAAATTTTATAATTACTAACTTATCTAAATCCTTTATTAGAGCCTTTTTAATCTTATTTAACCTATTCCTACTTATCATTAACTAACTCCTCCAACTCTTGAACTTGCTTTTCTAATTCATCAGTTCTAATACTGTTTAAAATAGAATTACATGAGTAAATTATTGCGTTAGCCTTTTTAACATCTATTTCATCATTAGCAATCATATTAGTAACCTTGGCTAAAGTCCTTCTTATATCCTTTGGACTGCTTAATCTAAAACTTGTTTTTTTACTTTTAGTACCCATAGGGGAGTATACCCCTCCTTTCTTTCTTAGTATTTTCAATGCTTTAAGCCTATTTTCATATACAAAAAGGAGCCTTTTTCGCCCCTTTTATTGCATATTTAAATCCATATTTTTATCAAATTTTTAATTATAAGTTATTCTCCCATAATCTATTTTTTTAACTTCTTCCCATGGAATTATTGTTAAATCATCTTCTAATCTAGTATTAATAAAATCGATAATTCCAAGCAAACTCATAGTTAATGACTCTCTTATACTGTATGGGCCAATATATTTCCCTATATTATTTCTTAGATCATTTAATGCTTTCTTATTATATTCTCTATTATCTTTAGGTATTAATACTGCTAATTCTGGGTGATCTAATCCTAATAAATTCTCTATAGTTGCTAATGCATTATAGTCATCTTTATATGTATTTATAATATTTTTAAAATCTTCTTGATTCGTAATTGCTCCTGCTTCAATCATCTTTATAGTATTGGCCAATCCTATTTGATAATTTGAATCTGTTAATCTTCCTGTAGAATTATCTCTCCATTTTTTCTCTAATGCTTCAATTCCACTATTTAATATTTCTAAATCTCTATTTTGAGCATTTTGTGCAACTTCTGTAAATGGTGTTGCTATTTTTTCTATTTCAATTTCCTTTCCTTCTTGCATTAAATATTGTCTACTTTCTATTTCAGTTACTTTACTCTTAAATAATTCCTGTTGTCTTCTATATTCTTCAATAACATTTAATAATTCACTTTTCTTACTCATTGATCTTCTCTCCTTCATCTTTCATTTTCTTAACTTTATTCTGCCAATACTTCTCCTGGTAAGCTTTCGACTTATCTTTATTTCTAGCTCTCCACTCTCTTGCATAAGCATTTTTTAACTTTCTTGCTTCATCATTCATTGCTGTAGCTCCTTTAATACAAAATAAAAAAGACTACAGGAAATATAAAACTTATTAATAGGTGCAATCTTGCACTTATCTTTAAGTTAATATATTTCCCGTAGCCTTTATATGCTTTCCACTTAATCAAGTGGGGTACTATCTTTTTATTTATTTTTATCTTTATATTTATGATATCTTAAAAAGGCCCTCATATCAACACTTTAACCGTGGTTACTATATAATTTTATTTAGTAACTACTATATACCCCATTCATCTTTTAATTGATTGACTAACTTCATCATCTCCCCATCATCTTTCACTATATCGGGGTGATATGCCTTTGCTAATGTTTTATATATTTTCTTATACTTATCTTTATCTTCTTCATTGTAGTTACTTTGTTTTTTGTTATGATAACTACTGTATGAATTATTACTATTGTAGTTACCACTGGAATTTTTATAGTAACTATATTCCCTTTGTTTATATGCTTCATATTGCCTTTTTATTAACTCTAGTAATTCTGGCTCTCTTAACTCTCCAAATACATCATAGCACTTATCATAACTATCTTTTCCATACTTCTTTTCAAACTCTTTTTTATCTACATTGTATTTATTAATTATCTCTTGATGTTTTTTATGAGTTTTATATTCTTTGCTCTCCTGGTACTCACTTTTTATTTTATATTCTAATTTATCTAATTTTTTATATATAATATCGCATAGCTCTTCTTCTGTTATACCTATTATTTCAGCTTTATTACTTACATTACAAAAATCATATATTCCAGCTCCATTAGTTGCTATCCAATAATAATCCATGGTGCATATGCTCCATTGTTTCTTTTTACCTTTTCCCTTTTCCCTATAACTCTTATGTATACTTATTTTATATGCTTTCTTTATAGGTCTTTCAAATCTTTCACCAGTAAATCTATATGAATAGAATTTAACCTCTCTTCCAGCCATAATCCACTCATTTTTATATACTTCTAATTCTTTATATTCCCCATGAGAATCACTTTTCTTTAATTCCACCTCTTGTATTACACAATACATCTTATATCACCTTCTTTGTGGTTACTTTAATATTTAATGTGGTAACTACTCTATATCTACATAAACCCTATAATATCTACCCGTTTTACTTGGTTTACTAATTTTATTTATCTTAATTCCTTTAGATAAAACTTCTAATATTTTAATCTTTTCTATTTCATTCTCATATTTAATCTGTATCTTTGCCATATGTACTCTTCTCTCTTCTAACTAAATAATAGCTCCTATATTGTTTATTTCATTTAAAAACTTCAAGTCTTCTAATCCTGCTCTTAATCCTTCTCTGAAGTAGAATCTGCATAACTCTATCCATTCATTTGAAATAGAATCCTCTAACTCTCCAATCAACCTTTGTTGATCTTCTGTTGTGTCTTTTTCTAAAGCTTTATATATTCCCTCTGTTGCTGATCTATTTTGCCTATAATCTAAATTTGTATCTGTAAATTCTTTTTCTAAAGTTTCTTGTATATGTCTAAACTCATTTTTTACTATTCCATCTACTATATTTTTCATTTTTTTATAATCCATTTCCTTATCTCCTTTATTTTACTCTTGATTATTTAGGAGCATATAGGATACACTATAGTTGCTAAATTATTAGGTTATCCTATGGATAGCTCCTTGCTTATAGATATTGGTAGTATCTATAAGCTTTTTTTCTTTTTAAATTTTCTTCTTTTACCTAAAATTATTTTTCCAACTTCTATTTTGGTAGGCTTGTCTGCATCTTTATATTTTTTACCTATCTCCAAAACCTTATTTTCTAATTCATCAATCTTATCTATAACTATCACCTCTATATTTTTTAAGTAAGAAATGTTATTTTAATCGGATTAACTGTGAAAACTTTTCCTTCTTCTGTTTCAACTAGAGCTTGTATATTGGCCTTTAACCCCTCATTCACATTTCCTAAATATTCAACTATCCATTTATGAAAATATCTATATTCATAACTTATAACAGGTTCTAACGCCTTAAAGTTTTCTTCTCCAATTTCTTGAATTAAATCTTTTTTAAAAGTTCCAGGATCATAAATATAATTATCTATATTTACATACTTAAAAGTTTGTTCTTCTGTCAACTTTTTATCACTATAACAATACTCAACATTTGTAGCCCACTTTAATTTTCTTAAATTATTTCTTTGATTCAATTTGTATACACTCCTTTTTTAACTGCTCTAACATTCTAAAACTATTGTTAAATACTTCTACAATCCCCTTCATGACATCTTTTTTTAAGTCTTCCATACCTTTCTCATTTCTATATATATCAATAGCATTTAATAAGGTTTCTGTTTTTGATTTATTCAATTCGTCCTCTAATTGTTCTATTTCCTCTAGTGTCATAATAAATATTACCTCCCTATCTCATGAACTTACTTATTCTTGAATAATCTCCTTCCCAATTTAAAGCTATTGTTCCTTTTTTCCCATGTCTATTTTTTAATACAGTTAAGTTTATACAATTTGGATTTTTTTCAGCTTTTTTAGAGTTGTAATCTAATTTTCCTTCTTTATTTAAATTTTCTCTTATTTGTGGATTATCTAATTTTATATTTCTATACAATGCAATTACTTGATCGCTATCTTGCTCTATTCTCGCACTATCTTGTATATCATTAACTTCCAATTTCTCGTAATACTCTAAATTTGAATTACCATCTGATTTTCTATTTGCTTGTGCTAATAACACTACACATACTTTTTCTTTTAATGCAAACTCTTTTAAAATACTTGTAACTTGCCCTATTTTTTCAGTTAATGTAATTCCACTTATCCCAGTTACATACTTGTTTACATAATCAACAAATAGTACATCTAAGCCATTTTTTAACTTGTACAATCTAACTTCATTTAAAAACTTATTTATATCAGTTTCATTGGTTATATAAAATCTATTTTCCATTAACTTAACCATTAAACTATTTACCTTATCTTTTTCTTCTCTAGTCAATGTATTTCCCGTAAATTTAGAATGCTTTATATTTAACTTACTAGAAGATATTTTATCTAAGACTTCCTTTACAGACATTTCTCCACTTCCATAAACAACTCTATTACCTTGTATAACCATATTTGAAGCAGTTTGTATCGCAAATGTACTTTTACCTACTCCACTTCTTGCAAACACTGTTATAAGTCTTCCCCTTTGAAATTTACCTACTATTTCATCTAAACTATAAAAATTACTTTTGAATCCTTGTGATTTATTATAGTTTTCTATTTCAATCAAATAATTGTTATATATCGATTCAGTATCAAGATCTTTAGGCATTTCACATTTATATACATTTTCTAATGTTTTTTTCGTAATATCTATCATTTCATCAACTGTATTAGAGTTTATCACTCTTGTATATGATTCTTTTATCATTCTTTTTCTATATTCATCTACAAGAAATTTAATTTTTTGAGGATATGCAGTATTATTAACAGTGCTACTTACTATTTCAGCTATATAGCTTGTTCCTCCCATTTGAGCTGTATTTTTATCAGCATATACTAATATATCTGTTACGCTTACCTCTAACCCTTTTTCAAACATTCCACTTACTAATTTAAATATTTCTTTATGCTCTGGAACCACAAACATCCTTTCTTTAACATTCTCTTTTAAGTGATGATATAAAGAGTTATCTATTATAGGACCACCTAAAACCTCTTGCTCTAATGTTATTAATTCTTGTCTTACCATTTCTTACACCTCATTTTTTAAATAATATACTTTTCATCATCAAAGTCTATCTTTGTATCATTATTAAGCTTATTCTTTGATTTCCACGATAAATAATTCAAATACTTACTACCATCATTTAAAAACTTTGGAAGTTGTCTAGTTCTATCCTTATCTGTCTTAATTAAAAATTCATCTAATCCCCATTTATAACTACAATATTCGTAATCACTATTTAACATATCACCATAATTGTTTATAGCTTCTATAATTTCATCTTTAGAATATTCCTTTAAAGTTTTATCTATAGATTTTTTTATACTAGCTGTAATACTTCTATGTTTTTTAATATTTTTACTAATCCAAAAATCAAAAATAATATTATATATATTTTCTTTTCTTTTATTTTTCTTTTTAGATGTGTTATCTACTGTGTTATCATATGTGTTGTTACTATGTTGTTTATCATAGTCAAAGCCTTTTGTTTCCTCACTTTTACTGTGTTCATACTGTGTTATTACTATGTTTTCTACTGTGTTGTTTTCAATCTGCACTAAATACTCATAAATTGACCCTTGTTTTGGATTCTTAGAACTTGATACAAGCCTTATAATATCTAGCTTTATAAATTGTTTTATTAATCTTCTAGCAATCATTTCAGTGATTTCTATATCTTTAGCAACAACTCTAACACTCATAAAAAACTGTCCTTTAGGTAATGGTTTATTTTGATTTAATCTTTGTCCAAATTCTTTTTTGGTTATCCACATACCAAACTTAAACTCTACACTGTCTATGTCATATTCAAGTATTCTTGAATCTATTTTATGATAAGGAGTATTCAAGTTTACCACCTACTTAAACACCTTATTAAATAGCCTTAATCCTTCCCACGAAGGTTCTTTGTCCATACTCTTACAATTTTCTATATATAAACTTAATATCTTAATACTCATACCTTTACTACCTTTCTATAACAAATTTTCTCCTATATGTTCTTCTAAAAAATCATCTAACTTTGATAGTACAAATCGAATATCTCTACCAAATCTTAATACTGGAGCTCCTTCTATCCTTGCTAATCTTAAAACCTTTGTATATGAAATTCCCCATGCTTCTGCAAGCTCTCTTGGTGTACAAGTTTTTTCTAAAACTTTTCTTCTATATTCTTGTATCTTTTTATTTTGCTCTTGTAATTGTTCCATGTTATCCCCTCCATAATTTAATATTAACCTTTTCCAATACATCTACTTAGAACCACTGTAGTATGATTTTATAGTGGAGCTTGTCCTATTTTTATAAAGTATTGCACTTTACTTATGTCTTACTCTGTAGTGTCTTTTTGATATGATTTATTTTCGCAACTTATAGCGAAAATTTTTAGATATGCATATAATTCTTATCTGACAATTCAAATTTAAATTGTCAAAATCGTTTATGCCGATTTTAGGTATCGACTTAACAGATACTACTTTTATTCATTATCATTAAAGAATAACTCTTGTACTGGAGTTTCAAGTATTTCAGATATTTTTTTAATCACTTCTAAATTAGGATTCTTTACTTTTCCTCTCTCTAAGGCTGATAATGAGTATCTTGAAACTCCAATTTTTTCTGCTAACTCACATTGCTTAAAACCTTTTTCTATTCTTTTTAGTTTTAATTTTAATCCCATTAGTTCACCACCTTTTTACATACATTTGTGCTTGTTGGTTTTATATTACTACACACAAATGTGCGTGTCAAGCACAAATGTGTGTACTTTTTATATTTTTGTGATTATAATAGAAAATAAGGAGGACTAAACTATGGATAATAATATTGGAAATAATATAAGAAAATTAAGAATTGAAAAAAAATTCACTCAACAACAATTAGCCACTAAAAGCAACGTTTCTTTATCTGCACTAAATAAGTATGAGAGAGGAGAAAGAATTCCTAAAATTGATACCATCGAAAAATTAGCTACTGCCTTAAATGTTCAAATAGATTATATTCTAGGGTACTCTAACTTTAAAAGATTCGATAGTCAAATTATGCAAAATGATATTGTAGACCTTATACAACTAACTGATAACACTGATAAAGATTTCGCAAAATTAACAAGAAATATAGTAGATACTATGTATTTAACAATTAACAACTTTGTACGTAATAAAGATATCGAGACATTAACTATTATTCATGATTTATACAGACAAATATGGCAAATAAAGATACTTAAAATAAATACTGATAATTCAAATTTGTTAGATATAGATATTAATACAGAAAAACATAATTACGAAATTCACAAAAAACAAATTAATATATTACTTGATAAATTATATGAAAATAACAAAACTGATACCTGTAAATAAACACGATACTCTTAAATATTTACTTTCAAAAGAAATTCAAAAATGATAACAAAGTAGTTGCTTAAACTCAAAACTAATTTGGTGATAAGTTTTAAAGAATGGATAAAAAGAAAAGTAGTTACTTTAAAAACGTAAATAGTAACTACTTAACTTAAATCGCTCAACAATAACTTACCTTTGAGTAAATCGTGATTCGCTATTTGTAAAAATAAAATTATTCCCAAGTTGTTGGGAAAAGAAAATAATTTCTCCACCTGTGGAGAAAACCACTTTATATTTAAAGTTCGAGGTTACTTTTAGTTACCTAAAATCCAATTTTAATTTAAACTGAGCCGGTGTTTTGCCGGGTCATATTTTAATATAATATTAGCTTATATAAGCATTTTAAATTTTGAAGTATAAATTATATTGATAAATAGAAAGAGGTATTCAGAATGGCAAAGAGGACTAATGGAGAAGGTTCTGCTAAGTGGATAGTTAAAAATGGTGTAAAGTATTGGCGTATTACTATTACCACTGGCTATGATCCTTTAACCGGAAAACAATTAAGAAAAGATATTTACGGTAAAACTCAAAAAGAAGCTAAAGAAAAATTAAAAGCGTTCCAGGAAAGTAATACAGTTCATAGTGATAATTCTACTTTAGGTAATTTCTTTTATGAATGGTTATGGAATATTAAAAAACAAGAGTTAAAGGCTTCTACATTTGATAGAATTGAAGGAATATATAGAAACTACATAAAGCCTACTAAAAACTTAAATAGTGCTAAATTAACTAATATAGATACTTTATATTTGCAAAAAATAACTAATAAATTGCTAGAAAATCATACTATTAATCAAGTTAAGAACTTAAACAAAGTTTTAAGTAATTGCTTTAAATATGCTGTATCAATAAATAAAATTAAATCTAATCCTGTAACTGGTATAGTATATCCTAAAACTCATGAAGTTATTGAAGAGAAAATAAACTATATAACAGAAAAAGAACAACAAGACCTTATAAAGGCTCTACAAGGCGATAAATGCGAAGGAATAATATTACTAGGCTTAATGTGTGGTATGCGACTAGGAGAAGCTATGGCACTACAAGAAAAGGATATAGACTTCGATAATAGATTAATCAATATAAATAAATCAGTAAAATTAGTATGGACCGGTGAATTAACTAAAGATAATAAAAGAATATATGAGAATAGAGTAACTATACCAAAGACTAAAACAAGTATAAGAGAAGTTCCATTTCCTTCTATGCTTGTGCCAATTCTTAAAGGAATTATTAAAAAGAATAAAGAAAATAAATTAAAATATGGTGATGTATATTTTGATAATAAATTAATCTTTTGTAAAGAGCATGGCGAATACATAGATAATAAACAACCTAATAGAAGATTGAAATCAGCATTAAAACGTGCTGATATAGAAGCAGATATAAATTACCATAGCTTAAGACATATATTTATAACTAACTGTATAAGCAATGATATTAATATTAAAACTGTAATGGATTGGGTTGGTCATGCTGATATAAATGTTACTATGAAAATATATGCTGAAATTAATAAAGAAAAAAATCTTAAAGAATATGAAAAAATCAATAGTATGTTTAAATAGACTATCACTATATAGTCTATTTTATTTTCCCACTAAATCTAAAAAAGTTTCCCACTATTTTTCCCACTATCTTTCCCACTTCTTCGGTAAAAAATATTAAAAACCATCTAGTGATTAACCCCTCTAAAGCGTTGATAATAGTACATTTTAAGTATTAATAAAAATTACTAAAAAAATACCTTTACGATTCCCACTAACGGCACCATTTATTTAAGATAATGGCTGTATTACTTTGTTTAGACACCTTATAGTACAGGCTTTTTAATAATTTGTTACTATTTTGGTAACCATCAGAAATTATTTTTAGTACTTTTCTAATTTTTAAAATATATATTTTATCATTTTAACGATTCACCTTTCTCATTAGAACTATATTTTTTTATATAATACTTCTTCCTGTTTAACTCCTAATCACTTAGCTATCAGAATAATATAATGTTGAAGGAAATATCTGAATAAGTCTTAGAAACTTTTTATTCCTGAAGTGAAACATTAAAGTTTCTAGATAAAATAAAAACACTTTCCATAAGGTTTTCACCTCATAGAAAGTGTATATATCAATAATTTCACAACTCTGAGTGTAGCAAAGAGTTGTTTCCTTTAGCTATAAAGGATATTATAAAATCGGAGGAAATATCTAAATAAGTTGCTGGAATTTCATTGTTAATGAAGAAGAATATGCGTTAAGAAAATTTATTTGTCTGAGCGACAGCGAGTTATAAATTTTTAGCATGTTTTGCTTCAGTAATAATAGAAATTCCCAATGAAATTTAGTAATTTCCGGAGATTTTATAATCTCCTACTCATCCCATCCTTCTGGGAATTCAGCATTGTGGTAAACTTCTTGAACGTCATCATCATCTTCAAGTAAGTCTAACATCTTTTGGAACTTCTTAGCATCATCTTCATTAATTTCAGTGTATGTATCTGGAATCATTTTTACTGCTGCTTCTAAGAATTCTAAACCTTGAGCTTCTAACTCTTCTCTTACTGAACTGAAGTCTTCTGGTGTAGTAGTTATTACAAATACTTCCTCTTCATCTGCATTAAAGTCCTCTGCACCTGCATCTAAAGTCATCATCATGATTTCATCTTCATCTAAATCACCTTTTTCAATAACTATTTCACCTTTTTCTTGGAACATGAAACCAACACATCCACTTGTTCCCATATTTCCGCCACCTTTAGTGAAAGCTGATCTTACGTTACCAGCTGATCTATTTTTATTATCTGTTAAAGTTTCAACTATTACAGCAACTCCTGATGGACCGTATCCTTCATATACTATGCTTTCGTAGTTAACTGCCGCTAACTCTCCTGAAGCTTTCTTAATAGATCTTGTTATTGTATCTCCTGGCATGTTTGCTGCTTTAGCTTTTGCTATAGCATCTCTTAATTTAGGGTTATTTTCAGGAGCAGGACCTCCATTCTTAACTGCAAGTACTATTTCCTTACCTATCTTTGTGAATATCTTTCCTCTTTTAGCATCTGCTTTCCCTTTTTTATTTTGAATATTATGCCATTTTGAATGTCCTGACATTGTTATTTCCTCCTAAATTGCTATTTTTTAAACTGTATCAATTATACCATATTTATTCTAATTTAACAATTTTCTATTTCAAGTATTTACTTTCAACTTTTTTCTTCCATTATTTCATCATATAAGGATTTTGTTTTTTCAACTGTAGGTAAATTTAGATAATATTCATCCTTTGCTGTCTGAATATAAATATAAGGGCCTTCACTATTATATAAATATAATCTTACATTTTTATCACCTAGTTTAAAGTATCCTTTTTTCTTGCCATTGCCAAGCATAATACCATTAACTATCTTATTAACCATCGGAATTTTTTCTTCTAGTGAAAGTTCTTCAATATCTGCTATATCTATCTTATTGCCATAAAGCCCATAAACCTTGATGTAATCATTCTTTACAGTAGTATTTAATATGTTAGATGAAATAAATAAAACTAGCCCCATACATATAGGCAAAGAGATTATAATCTTTGCTATATTACTTTTACTTTGCATAATACCACCTCATAATTATTATCCCTTCCTTAACTTTACACTTTTCTATATAATATACTACTAATTTTACTTATATAAATATGACTAAAACCATGTAATTACTTAATATAAAACACATTGCTAGAAGCAATATATTATTTAAGATAAGAAAAAAGATAGCAATATATATTAAAAGTACTTGCTATCTTTTTTCTTAGATGATTTTATAAAGTCTATTCTCTTCTTTGAAGTATATATCCTCATCACTTTTTTCTACAGTTATCTTACCATTAGATACTTCTGTCATTTCTTTTTTAATAACTTCACTTACAGAAACTTCTGCTAAAATATGAACAATTACCTTGTCAGTATATTCAGTATCTTCTATATGCCAATTATTTTGTCCACATACATATTGAACCTTGCCTATCATATCATAATCTAAATGTAAAGCCACATCTACTCCCTGTACTTTTTCAACTACTCCACCAGCTTTTAAAGCTATAGATGCCCCTTTTGTATAAGCTCTCGTAAGTCCACCTGTTCCTAGAAGTATTCCTCCAAAATATCTTGTTACTACCACTGCACAGTCAGTTATATCACTTTTCTTCATAACTTCTAAGATAGGTATACCTGCTGTCCCCTGTGGCTCTCCATCATCACTATATCTTTGAATGCCCATATTTTCACCAATTACATATGCCCAACAGTTATGACGTGCTTGCTTATGCATTGACTTTATTTCATTAACAAAGGCTTTTGCCTCTTCTTCACTTTCTACTCTCTTTGCATATCCTATAAATTCAGACTTTTTTTCAATAAATCTATCTTCTCCATAATCACGTATAGTTATATACGACATTTTATCAACTCCTCTTTTATAATATTTATTCCTCGTCTTATATCCTCTTCTTTCACTTGTGAATATCTTAACCTGAAAGAATAATTCCCTTCATCAGTACCAGTATAAAATATACTTCCTGGTGTAATATATAACTTTCTTTCCTTAAGCCTATAAAATAATTCTTCACTATTAATTCCCTTATTTTTCAGCTTAATATAAAAAGTCAGTCCTCCTTTAGGATCAATAAATGTAACATATTCCTTCAGTTCTTCTTCTAAAAGCCTCTTCATTAAATCATATCTCATCTTATATTCATTTTTTAAAAATGAAATATATCCCTTCCAGTATCCCTCTTTAATATACATTTCTAAAGAACGCTGCATCAGTGTTGATGTTGCTATATCTGTATTTACCTTTGAACTCATCATTGCATCTCTAAAAAACTTAGGATTTATTATGTATCCAAGTCTTATACCTGGCAAAAACACCTTAGAAAAACTCTTTATATAAACTACCCTATCATAAGCATCTAACTTCTTAAAAGGTTCATGTTGAATGTTGTCATCATAAATAAGCTCTGATAAATAATCATCTTCAATTATATAAAAATCATAAATTTGGGCAAGTTCTAAAATCCTAAGCTTCTTTTCCCAGCTATAGCTAATCCCTGTAGGGTTATGAAAATAGCTCATGGTATAAAAGAATTTTATCTTATGCTTTTTAAGAATCTTTTCAAACTGCTCAATATTTATGCCATCTTCTTCTATTGGAACTTGAAAAACATTGGCTCTTCTCCACTTAAATACTGATAAGGCACCAGTATATGTAGGTTTTTCTACAATAACATTATCATTAATATTAAGCATTGCCTTAGATGCAATATCTATCCCCTGTTGAGCTCCTGAAACAATAAGTAAATCATCTATATCAAGACTCCCCTGCCAAAAGGCTTCATTTATTGTCTCTCTAAGCTTCATATATCCTAATGATTCCTGGTTTATTAATGCCTCAGCTCCATCCCTATCAAGAACTTTATTGATAACTTCCTTAAATTCATCTATTGGGAAAATTACCTCTCTATTACTCTCACCAGTAAAATCTATTATATTTTCATCTTTTGAACTTATCATAGACTTTATTTCTCTTGAATACTCTCTTTTAAAAAAGCTTATCATATCACGTTTCTTGACATATGTACCAGAACCTACTTTTTGAACGGCATAACCATCGCTAACCAATCTCTTATAACAGCTCACTATAGTATCATTATTCACTGCTAAAAACTTAGCAAGGGCTCTAATAGCTGGTAACTTTTCCCCTCCTGATATTCGTTTCTCATTAATAAGTTTTTTAATATTATTTGAAATTTGAATATATTTAGGTTCATACTCATTAAATTCTACAAAAAACTTTTCCATTCTTATCCCCTTATAACATAAAAAAAGAAGAATAATCTTCTTTTTTACTATTGATTTATTAATTTAATAACAAATTCACTACTCTTATTATAGCTTTCATCATCTACTTCAACAATCATGAAAGTACCATTTTCTCTGTAATCTTCTTCAAAAACTCTTCCATTTCTATGAAGGAAAGACACCATGTCACTTCTATCATATGGAATAAGATATTCACATTTCTTCATTGTGTATGGAAGATTTTCTTCTATTTCATCTAATAGCACCTCTAAATTAGTACCTTCTTTAGCTGAAATTTCAATAGTATCATAATGCTCTGTTGCTACTTTTATCTCTTCTAAAAGTGCTGAATCTGCTTTATCAATCTTATTTAGCACAAGTATTGTCTTCTTATCTAAAGCATCTAGCTCATGTAGTACTTCTTCAACAGCTTTGATTTGTTCTAAAGCAGTTTCACTTGAAGCATCAACAACATGGCATAAAAGATCTGCGTATATTACTTCTTCTAAAGTTGATTTGAAGGCTTCAACAAGATCATGTGGTAACTTTCTTACAAAACCAACTGTATCTGTAAGAGTTATTATTCCTTTATTTTTTAATATTATTGCTCTAGTAGTGATATCTAAAGTGGCAAATAGCATATCTGCTTCAAATACCTTTTCTTTTCCTTGTACTTCTTTTTGTGCTGCCACATCACATAGAGCATTTCTTAAAGTTGATTTTCCTGCATTAGTATATCCAACTAATGAAACCTTTGGAATACTTTCTTTATTTCTCTTCTCTCTTTGAGTTTCTCTGATTTTCTTAATTTTCTTCAGTTCAGCATTTAAATCATATATCTGCTCTTTTATATGTCTTCTATCTGTTTCTAGCTTCTTTTCTCCTGGTCCTCTAGTCCCTATACCGCCACCTGTTCTTGAAAGTATAGTTCCAAGTCCTTGTAACCTGCTGGCTCTATATTTAAGTTGTGCCAGCTCAACTTGAATCTTTGCTTCCCTAGACTTAGCCCTTCTAGCAAATATTTCAAGAATAAGTGTTGTTCTATCGATTACCTTTGCTCCTAAAGCTGCCTCTAAGTTTCTTACTTGTGAGCCAGATAATTCATCATCAAAAATAATTACATTAGCTCTTAACTTTTGTCTTAATGAAGCAATTTCTAATACTTTTCCTCTTCCTATGTAAAAGGCTGCATCTATTTTGTTTCTACTTTGGAATACTGAATCAAGCACAGGTATTTCACAAGCCTTAGTAAGTTCTTTTAATTCTTCAAGACTTTCCTTAGTATCTGAACCTACTAAAATTGCACTTTCAATTTCATCTTCAATGATATCTCTTTCTTTTATCATTGAGTCTATATAAGCAATTTTATTTAATATATTAATTGAAGTTAAATCTTCAATCTTAATATGCTGTTCTTCTTCATAATCTAATGTATCATTCATTACTGTTAACATACCTAATGAACAATCAATAATCTTTCCTTCATAAATTCCAATAGCTACAATAGCATCTAACTTAAGCTTCAATAATGCACTTATATCTAAAGCAGATAAATTACTAAAACCATTTGGATGAGTATGGATTATTCTCACTCCTGCTAATTTTTTTTCTCGTATATCTAATGTAGGAATTTCAACTGATGTTGAATCTCCTATGGCCACTGAAACTGTATTTCCTCTTCTATCTATGGCTACACTTATTTCTCTTTCAATAAATGATGAAACTCTTGATATTGTCTCCATTATGCTTAATGAACAAACTTCATCTTTAGGTGTCTTAGCTTTATATAAAGATTCTAATTCATCCAGTGCTGATTTCCTAATTCCGTCTATATTACCATAAATCATTTTCTTCACCTCTACTTATACTCTTGACAACTTTCATATAATTTTATACTATAAATAAAACATTGTAAATATAGTAAACGGAGGATTCCCATGGAAAACAGAAAGCGAAACATATTATTTTCAGAAGAACAAATACAAGAAAAAGTTAAAGAATTAGGCGCACAAATCACAAAAGATTACCAAGGAAAAGAAATTTATATATTACCTCTTTTAAGAGGAAGTTTTGTATTCGGGGCTGACATATTTAAGGCAATTGACTTAAAAGCTAAAATTGGATTTATGACAACTTCAAGCTATGGAAACAGTGAAATAAGTTCAGGAACAGTTACAGTAGTTAACGATATTCCTGATAACATAGAAGGACTTGATGTTTTAATAGTAGATGATATAATTGACACAGGTTATACAATGGAGTTTGTTGTTGAACATGTTAAAAAGTTAGGAGCTAAATCTGTTAAAACTTGTACTTTACTTGATAAACCTTCAAGAAGAAAGGTAGACTTATCTCCAGACTACTGTTGTTTTGAAATAGATGATTTATTTGTTGTAGGATATGGATTAGACTACAATGGATACTATAGAAATGTACCGTATGTGTTTAATTGGGAGCAAAAATAATTATAAAAACACAACTTTTTAATCAAAAAGTTGTGTTTTTATTTCTTTTCATTATGGATTCATATTAATAGCTGTATCTGGAATCTTTCCAACGATAATGGTATCAGAAACTGGTATCTGGCATGATACTTCTACATCCCTACTCTTAAGTGGAACTATCACTCTTACTTTCATATCCACATTTAAGTAAATCTTATGTCGTGTTTGGTTAATTCCTGCACTTTCAAATACTGATTCATAGGAAGTATTTATCTTTCCTATTTGTCTCATTTTTACCGTTATACTTGGTCCTATATTATAAAAAAAAGAACTATTAGTGAGATATCCAATAGGTATTTTTACTCCAACACTTTCATACTTCTTAAAACGTTCATTACAACTTAAAACAACTTGTGAAGCTAAATAATTCTGCATAACTGTATCTGCTCTCACCAATGATATATTTCCTTCCTCATCTTTTTCTATATGTATTATATCATCGTACTTGAAACTTTCAGAGTATACAGCTACACTTTCCTCATTAATTATGGAAACAGCTTCACTTTCCATCTTAATTTCAGCCATATCAATAATTGTTGGCAGCATTCTTTTATCAAAAATATAAAAAAATAGATTAAATAACATCAAAATTGTAATAATAATAGCTAGATATATATTTATCTTTCTATTTTTTTTAAATTTTAAGATTTTACTGTTTTTTTCTGTATAATACTTCATAATTTATACACCTTATGCTTTATATTATTTTAATATATTAATAAATATGCTATAATATGATATATTATTATAAAATTAAATACTTGATTCTTATTAAGGGAGGAACAAATGGCTACTAACAAAAAGTCTAATGGATCTGTTGAAAATAGAAATACTACAGATTCAAAAAAAACGAACAAGAAAAAGACTTCTAAGGTAAAAAGATTTTTTAAATACTTCTTCCTTACCGTAGTAATGTTAGGATTAATAGGACTTGTTGTTGGTCTTGGATATATTTTTGCCGTTGTAAAAACAGCACCTGATTTAGATGTTAACTCAATATTAAATCTTAATCAACCATCAATGTTATATGATGATGCTGGTGAATTTATAGACAATCTACCTACACAAGAAGAGCGTTATGTCATTTCTTATGATGAAATGCCACAAAACCTTGTTAATGCTTATATTTCTATAGAGGATGAACGTTTCCGAAACCATAAAGGTATTGACGTTCGCAGAATCATCGGTGCTGCACTTAGAGATGTATTGGTTATCATAAAAGGAAAAGGCGGAGTACATGGTGCTTCTACCATAACTCAACAATTAGTAAAAAATACTGTCCTTATTGATGAAGCATCTAGTGAAGACACTGCACTTGATTCTATAAATAGAAAAATTAAAGAAATTTATCTTTCTTTACAGTTAGAAAAGAAACTTACTAAAAATCAAATAGTGGAAGCTTATTTAAATACTATCCCTCTTGGTGGATATGTATACGGTGTTGAAGCTGCTTCTTTATCTTACTTTAATAAGCCAGCAAAAGACCTAACACTTCCTGAATGTGCTTACCTAGCAGGTATTACACAGGCACCTTCATATTATAGTGCATATAACACTGAAGAAGAAGACTATCCAAATACTTATCTTGACAGAACTAAAGCTGTATTAATGAAAATGCTGGAACTTCATTATATTACGCAAGAAGAATATAATGAAGCCTATGCTTTTGTAGATTCAAACTCTTTTGAATTTAATGCTGCTGAAATTAGTTACTCTGTTGATTATGAATGGTTTGTATACCCTGCTCTTGATCAAGTAAGATCAGATTTAAAAGAAAAATATAAGTATACAGATGAAGAGATAAGTAAACTATTTGTTAATGGTGGATTAAAAATTTATACTACAATGAATAGAACAATGCAAGATGGCGTTCAAGCTGTACTTGATGACAGAAGTAATCTTGATGTGAAGATAAATGGAAGTTATAGTGAAGAGCCTTTAACCAATGAAGGAGTATATATGCTTCAATCTGCCGCTACAGTCATGGATTATAAAACTGGTGAAGTAAAGGCTCTTATTGGTGGAAGAGGTAAGCAACCAGCTAACTCTTTAAATAGAGCTTATGATGATTTAAAGTCAATTGCTTCAAATACAAAACCTTTAACAGTTTATGGTCCTGCAATTGACACTAAAAATTATACTGCCGCTACACCAATTGATGATTCACCTTTAACTAATGAAGAATTATCAAACTTTGGTTATTCATTCCAACCAACTAATTGGAATGGTGTATATGATGGATTAATAACTCCAAGAGAAGCTATTATGTATTCTAAAAATATTACTTCCTTAAAAGTTGTATACAATTTAGGATTATCAACAGCCTTAGAGTATGGCAAAAAATCTGGATTAATCTATAACTCAGAATCTTCTAAAAGTATAGCTACTTTAGCTCTAGGTGAATTCAATAATGATCCATCTGATAGAGATGGTGGTAATACCACTATTCTTGCTTCTGCTTATGGTTCATTTGGAAATAAAGGTATTAGAACTGAAGCTATCCTTTATACAAAAGTTATAGACTCTACTGGAAAAGTAATCTTAGATAAGACTGCCGATACTACTAAGCTTTTCTCTGAAGAAACTGCTTATATAATGTATGATATATTAAAAGGACCTGTTACAGGTTTTGATGCTGGCGGTGCTAAGTTTGGTGATATACCTGTGGCTGGAAAGAGTGGAACTACCGATAACAGTGATTCATTCTGGTTCTCAGGACTTACTCCTTACTACTCTGCATCTGTTTGGATAGGTTATGACATGCCTACTAAACTTAATGGTTATAGTAGTTCTGCTGCTAGCCTTTGGGGTGATGTTATGGGAGTTGTTCATCAAGGTCTTTCATATAAAGAAATTGAAAAGCCATCAACTGTTGTAACTGCTACTGTATGTCGTGATTCCGGAAAACTTGCCACTGACCTATGTGCACAAGATCAAAGAGGAAGCCGTGTACGTACTGAATACTTCATTGAAGGTACTCAACCTACAACTGCTTGTGACGTTCATGTAACAGCTAAAGTAAACAGTACTAACAATAAATTGGCAACTGCAAGTACTTCTGTTAGAAACATTGTAACTAAGGTGTTTATCAAGAAACTGAACCCTAATTCAGCAACTACAGATTATCCTTATGTACTTCCAACAGAATATGATAATAGTTCAGGTTCTCAAACTATTTCTTTATCTAGCTTGGGATTAAGTAAGAACATGGATCTTTATGATGCTATAAAAATATTAAACGAAAATGAAATAAGCTACACTATTTCTGGTGAATCTATTTCAGGAAGTATAACTAGTGGGCAATATACTGTTAAAAACTTTAAATCAACAATAAAAGCTGGTGAATCAGTTTCTTTAACAGTTGCAAAAGCCTCTAGTTCTAATAATAACTCTAATAACAATAATCATAGCAATAATTATGATTCAAATAATAATGGTAACTCTAATGGTTCTGCTTTAGATGAACTGGAAGATGACTTAAATTCAATCTTACATTGATTAGACGCTTTATTTAACTAGTATATTGGTGTATTAAATATAAGATATCTACTTATATTTAATACACTTTTTTCTTACACTAAATTAATAATACACGATTTATACTTAAAAAATTGGTTTTCTTTTATTTGAAATATATTAAGCATTTTTTTTGCAAATTATCTAGATTTAAAGGGTTTTTTCTCTTTTTTATGAATTATATGTTTTTTATTCTTGCATTTTAAGTGTTTTTATTATAAAATTATAAAAAACAATACACGAATGATATTAGGAGGTAACTATATGAATTTTTGTAGTAATTTATTCAACTCATTAAATGATTATATTTTAATGTTTAATGATTTCTTATGGACGTATATATTAATTGCTGTTTTAATAGCACTCGGTATATATTTCACTGTGAAAACTAATTTTGTCCAATTTAAAAATATAAAAGAAATGTTTAAACTTTTAAGTGAAGGTTCCTCTTCATCAGAAAAAGGATCTATTTCTTCATTCCAAGCTTTTTGTATTGGAACAGCTTCAAGAGTTGGTACTGGTAATTTAGCAGGTGTGGCTACAGCTATTGCTATAGGTGGTCCTGGTGCTATCTTTTGGATGTGGCTTATTTCCTTAATTGGTTCTGCCTCTGCTTTTATAGAGTCCACTTTAGCACAGATATACAAAGAAAAAGATGGTGACTCTTTTAAAGGTGGTCCAGCTTACTATATGGAAAAAGGATTAAAAAAGAGATGGCTTGGTATTTTATTCTCAGTTTTAATTATTATAAGCTTTGGATTTGCATTTAACTCTGTTCAATCAAATACAATTGCTAATGCATTTAGCTCTGCTTTTAATATTGATGTAAAAATTACTGGTGTTATACTTACAACTTTTACTTTAGTTATAATCTTTGGTGGTGTACATAGAATTGCTAAGATAACAGGGTTCATAGTTCCTGTTATGGCTGTAGCTTATCTTTTATTAGCAGCATTCATAGTTTGTAAAAATATAACTGAACTTCCTTCAGTAATAAGAATGATTTTTACTAACGCTTTTGGCTTTGAACAATTCTTAGGAGGTACTTTGGGAGCTGCTTTACTTCAAGGTATTAAAAGAGGTTTATTCTCAAATGAGGCCGGTATGGGATCTGCTCCAAATGCAGCAGCTGTTGCAAGTGTAAGTCATCCTGTTAAGCAAGGTTTCATTCAAACTTTAGGAGTATTTACCGATACATTAATCATCTGTACTTCTACTGCTTTAATCATATTAGTTTCAGGTGCTCCACTTGATGGATCAGTAAAAGGTGTTGAACTTACTCAGCTTGCTGTAACTTCCCAAGTTGGTTCTTGGGGTGGAACATTCATTGCAATTTGTATCTTATTATTTGCTTTTAGCTCAATCATAGGAAACTATTATTATGGTGAAACAAATATTCAATTTATATCTGATAAAAAAATATATCTATATACTTACCGTATCTTAGTTGCTATTATGGTAATGCTAGGTTCAGTAGTATCAATGGATATAGTTTGGAACTTTGCAGACGTATCTATGGGGCTTATGGCTATCACAAACCTTGTTGCCATATTACTACTTAGCAACATAGCTTTCAAAGCATTTAAAGATTACAATAACCAAAAGAAACAAGGCTTAGACCCAGTATTTATAGCTTCTTCTATTCCTGAAATAGCAGACGACTTAGAATGCTGGAAGTAACATAAAAAATAGAACCAATAGCTTGATTAGCTAGTGGTTCTATTTTTTATGAATTAATCGGTGGCGAAGCGTTAATTACTTAATTCCTTCTTTATCTAATTGAAGTGTAATTGCCTTTACTGAAATGTTAACTTCGTAAAGAGACAATAAAAGTGAACTCATTAATGATAATAAACTTATAGCAAATATAACTTCACCTAAAAATTGTTTATTAATGTAAAGAACAAACATCGTAAGTACACATAAAAAGAAGCTAAAAACTCCTAGAATCTGCATCCATCTTATAATATTTATTCTCTTTCTTAAGTTTTTTATTTGCATTAATACTATTTCATCTTTATCCTTCTTATATTGAAGATCTAGCTGTCTTAACAATCCTGCTAAGGTTAAGAATCTACTGGTATATGCTGAAATTAAAAGCGATATAGCTGTAAATAATAAAGCAGGTGTTGTCATTTCTATCCTCATCATTTCCTCCAGTAATATATCTTATTATATTTTTATATCTATATTTTACATTAACATGTTAAATTTTGAAAGTAATTTATTATTTAATGAAATTAAAATAAAGATAAAGACTCAGCATCTTCTGAATCCTTATCTTTATGAGTATTTTACAAAATTTATATTATACCAATAATTTCATTTATATCTTTTATTCCTTGTTCCATGCAGAACTGTTCCATTTGCTCCACAACTTCTTTTCCTGCATTAGGATTAAAGAAATTAACTGTTCCTATTTGAATTGCTGTTGCTCCTGCCATCATGAATTCAATGGCATCAACACCTGATACTATTCCTCCTAGGCCTATAACTGGAATGCTTACAGCTTTTGATACTTCATGTACCATTCTAAGTGCTATTGGTTTTACTGCTGGTCCTGATAGTCCTGCATAAACATTATCAAATATAGGCTTTCTCTTATATGGATCTATTGCTAAACCTTTTATAGTATTAATTAATGATATTGAATCAGCACCTGCTTTTTCACATTGTGTGGCCATATCAACTATATCTTCGGCATTAGGTGATAATTTTACCATAAGTGGCTTATGGGCTATGGCCTTTATTTTTGAAACAATTTCATAAGCTACCTCTGATTTGATTCCAAAAGCCATTCCCCCACTTTTTACATTAGGACATGATATATTAAGCTCTATCATATCTATATCTGTGCCTCTAAGCCTTTCTATTGCTGCCTCATAATCTTCTATACAGCCACCACCTACATTAGCTATGATGTTAGTATCAAACTGCTTCATCTTTATTAATTCTTCATTTATAAACTTATCTATTCCTGGATTTTGTAGCCCTACTGAATTCATCATTCCACTTGGCGTTTCAAAAACCCTTATACCGCTATTACCTTCTTTAGGATTTATTGTAAGTCCCTTAGATGAAATACCACCTAGTATTCCAACATCATAAAATTCATTATATTCGCTTCCAAATCCAAATGTTCCTGAAGCTGCTATTACAGGATTCTTAAAATCTACGCCATTTATATTAACCTTTAACATCTTATGCACTCCTTAAGCCTTTATAGTTCTACATAGTTTCCATCAAATACTGGACCATCTTTGCATGTTCTCTTATTACCATCTTTAGTTTTACATGTACATACAAGACATGCACCTACGCCACAAGCCATATGCTTTTCCATTGATACAAAAACCTGCACTCCATGCATCTTACACATTTCAACTACTTTTTTCATCATTACTTCTGGACCACAGCACAATACTGTGTCATATTCATCTACATTTAATATATCTGTTATAAATCCATGATGTCCATATTTACCAGTATTAGTTGAAACATAACCTTCATTTATGTATTCACACATTTCATTTGTTAAATATATTTCATCTCTAAAGCCTGCATATAGATCTAATTTCATTCCCTTATTTCTTTTTCTAAGCTCTCTTGCTAGCATTACCATAGGGGCTATTCCTATTCCCCCAGCAACTAAAGCTACATTTCCATATTTTCTGTCAATATCAAACCCATTTCCAAGAGGCCCTGTAAGGTCAATATAATCATTTTCTGTAAGTGTAGCAAACTCCTGTGTTCCTTTTCCTACTGTAGCATAAACAAATGTAATCTTTCCATCTTTACTTTCACTTATGCTTATTGGTCGTGGAAGAAGAGTTCCTCCTTGATGTTTAAGCATATAAAATTGTCCAGGTTTAACTATGCTATCTTCTGCCACAACCATTTCATATATTCCATCTACAATCTTTTTATTAGATAATATTTTTGCTCTTGTATATTTCATGATATTATCCTCCCACTACATAGCTTTTACAGCTGCTCTTATAGCATCTCTCATATTAATTGCTTCATTTCTTGCACATTCTGCATATTCCAATTCTTTATTTTCCTTTTTATAAGCTAATAATATTCCTCTTGATGAATTAACCACTCCACCATTGCCATTCTTTAAATAAAGTGCAACATCTTTGGCAGTACCACCTTGTGCCCCATATCCAGGTATTAAAAAGAACATATTGCTATATCTATTTCTTATTTCCTTACCTTCTTCCACATGAGTACACCCAATTACCCCACCAATTGCTGTATAACCATATCTTCCTTTTACAGTTTGTCCAGCTTCTGTTATCTTATCAGCTACTTCATTATATAACTTCTTTCCACCTTCTATATCTAGATTTTCAAAATCTTCTGCACCTTTATTTGATGTCCTTACTAATACAAAAACACCTTTTTTGCCACTTTCCATATACGGCATATATGGTTCAATACTATCCATTCCCATATATGGACTTAAAGTTATAAAGTCTGCCTCAAAGTCTCCTGTAAAATGTGCTTTAGCATATTGTGATGCAGTAGCAGCTATATCGCCTCTCTTAATATCAGCAATAATTATTGCATCTTTTTCTCTTAAATACTGTAAAGTATTCTTATAAGCAATAAGCCCAGCTAATCCCAAGCCTTCATAATATGCTATCTGCACCTTATAACATGCAACAACATCAAGAGTTGCATCTATTATTTCCTTATTAAATTGAAATATTGCCTCATCTAAGCTTTTTCCTGATAAAATATGTTGTGGTATATATGATGCATCTGTATCAAGCCCTAGACACACTACACCTCTTTCCTCAACTCTCTCATACAATTTATCTATTATTAACTTACCCATCACTTACCTCTCCTTAACTTAAGATTTATAAACTATCTTACCTTTTCTTATAGTAATCATAACTTCTCCAAAGTATTTTCTTCCATGGAAAGGAGTATTCTTTCCTTTTGACAGGAAAGTTTCCTTATTAACTACTATTTCTTTATTTAAGTCTAGCAAAACCATATCTCCATCATATCCTACAGATATCAATCCTTTATTCATTCCTAGTATTTCTGCCGGCTTCCTAGACATAAGCTCACTTAATTTATTTAGTGAAATGCCATTTTCCTTCACCAATGTTGTATAGCAAATAGAAAAGGCTGTTTCTAATCCTACCATACCAGGTGCTCCATTTTTCTTATCTTCCTCCGTATGTGGAGCATGATCTGTTCCTATACAATCAATTATCCCTTTCTTAATGGCATCTATGATAATCCTTATATCTTCCTTATTTCTTATTGGAGGGTTTACCCTATAATTGCTTATGTTTTCATCAAGAGCAATATGATGTGGTGTAACTTCACAAGTTACCTTTACACCTTCTTCTTTTGATGTTGTTATTGCTTTTACCGCTTCTTTAGTACTTACATGAGCCATATGAAGATGAGCTCCTGTTACCTTGGCCAAATATAAATCTCTAATTGTCATTAAATCTTCAGCAATTCTCATATCAATTTTAGAAAAAGTCTTATCTTCAGCATGAGACATAACTACCCAATTATTTTCCTTTGCAAATTCCATTGCCTTCATCATTACGCTGGAATCCATAATTCCTACACCATCATCTGATATGGCTTTTACTTCCTTATCACCCTTAAAATTTTTTAAATGCTCTATACTGCTGCCTTTAAAATTATCAGTTACTGACACACATTGATGTATATCTATAAGTCCCACTTCCTCTGCTCTATCTCTTACATGATTTAAAACATCATAATTACTGCAAATAGGACTAGTATTAGCCATAAGACAAGCTGCAGTATATCCACCTTTTACCGCTGCTTTTGATCCACTTTCTATATCTTCTTTATGAGTAAGACCTGGTTCCCTAAAATGTGCATGAGTATCTATGAATGCTGGCATTAACACTAGCCCATTTCCCTCTAATACTTCTACGCCTTCTTTAATAATCTCTAAGCCAACCTCTTTTATTATTCCTTCTTCAATATATATATCTCCATGAAAATTCTGAAAGGTATCAATTATATTGACATTTTTTATAAGTAAGTTATTCATATTTCCTATACCTCCCTTGGATTAATTATAGTATCGCAATATTGACATTTGTATGATCCCTTATCTTCATCCACAAGCTCAAAAACATCTTCTAAGTATTTTTCATCATTTGTTATACATCTAGGATTATTGCATTTTAATATTCTACTAATCTTTTGAGGTAATGGAGATTTTATCTTTTTAATTATTTGTTCATCTTTAGCTTCATTTATGTATTCCACTCCCCTAAGTAATTTAACTATTAAAGCCATTCTTACATACATACCAAACTCTGCTTGCTTGAAATAAGCGGCTCTTACATCTTTGTCTACTTCAATATCAATTTCATTAACCCTTGGTAATGGGTGCATAACTATCATATCTTTTTTAGCTATCTCCATTTTATGTGCATCTAAAATATAGCTATCTTTTAATCTTAAATATTCATTCTCATTGAAGAATCTTTCCTTTTGAATTCTTGTCATATATAAGATATCTAGGCTTTCTATAACCTCTTCAATCTTTTCTACCTCACAATACTCTATATTATTTTTATCTAACACTTCCTGTCTTATATACTGTGGAATCCTTAATTCTTTTGGAGAAATAAGGACAAATTTTATATTTTCATATCTAGACATGGCTGTAATTAATGACTGTACTGTTCTACCATATTTTAAGTCACCACATATACCTATGACATGATTATGCAGTGTTCCCTTCAAACTCTTAATAGTTAAAAGATCTGTCAGTGTCTGAGTTGGATGATGATGTCCTCCATCTCCTGCATTTATTACAGGCACCTGTGAATACATGCTTGCAACCTTTGCAGATCCTTCTTTAGGATGTCTCATAGCTATAATATCTGAATAAATTGAAACCATTTTTATAGTATCGGCTAAAGTTTCACCTTTGGCTGCAGAGCTTGAATTTGGCTCAGAAAAACCTAATATTTTTCCTCCTAACCTCATCATTGCAGCTTCAAAACTAAATCTTGTTCGCGTACTTGGCTCATAGAATAATGTTGCTAATATCTTGCCATTGCAACAATTGGAAAATTCATTTGGATTTGCTATTATTTGATGTGCTAATGTAAATATTTCATCAAGTTCACCTATAGATAAATCCATAGGATTTATTAAATGTCTGCTTTTCATATTTTCCACTCCTTTTTTAACTTCTCTGAGTTAAATTTAAAAAGAATTAAAAAAACGCCTCCCTTTATATCAAAAGGAAGGCATACTAATCCTAATATTCTACCAAAATCTGCTTCCTTTTGAATCTCTCTGGACTCCCTTAAAGGTACTCATTTTTACTTAGGATAACATTACTTCTCAATATTGTCAATATTATTAACTCCAATTATTAGTTATTTCATCCCACATCATTTTTCCACATTTAGCTAAAGTTATAGTTCCATAAACACTGTTTGGCACTTTTTCTGATAGAACTGTAAAGGTGAAATTTCCCTTTTCATTGTGTATATACTCTGTATCATTTTCAACAGATAGCTTATCTCCAGTTTTGCTAGATATTTCCGATTTTAAATCATCTTGGATATATAATGCTAGCTTATTCTTGATTTGTTGTCTTTCTAAAATATCAATAAGCATTTGGCCATTCTCTTTATTTAAAAATGTTCCATTATATAAATACTTCCACATCATACACAAATCATATGCTGAAGTCATATTTTCTATATTTACATCCAGCATACGTTCATCTGCTGTCTTCCTATTTAACTTAGTATTTTTTAACTCCATTGATTTTATATCTTCATTGATTTGTTCCATGCCTAATATATCAATTATCTTATTAGCTGCCGTATTATCACTTTGAATCAGCATAATTACCATCAACTCAAATAATGTATAATCTCTATCATCAAACTCATGAATTATTCCTGTACCATATACTTTTTCATCATTTAATACCTTTATCTTGTCCATAAAATTAGCTCTCTTATCTTCCACAGCTTTTATAAGTGAAATAGCTATAGGCAATTTCATACACCCTGCCGCAGTCATAGAAACGTTTTCATTATATCCATAAGAATATCCACTTCTTAAATCCTCAAAATAAAACGAATAATTTCCTACTCTTGTTTCTAAATACTTCTTAATACAATTCATCTAATATCCTCCGGTTTATATTGTTTTCTTTTTTAAATATTTTAACATAGTCATATAATTTATTAAATATTCTTTTTTGTTTCCTAAAAATATACATCAATTGATAATATACTAAAAAACTGCCTATTTTCATAGACAGTATTCTTCTCTTCAGTAATATTAGTCTGCAAAGGATATTCCTATTTTTTTTGCCATATTTACTAATTCTCCATCTGGATTGACATTCTTAGTTTTTTGTCCTATTACATTTTCAAGGGTATCGCTGGTTATAGTATCTCCCTTTAAACATACCATTTTACCAAATTCCCTATTTACAATCATTTCAACAGCAGCAACTCCATATCTTGTAGACAATATCCTGTCATAAGTACAAGTATTCCCCCCTCTTTGAATATGTCCAAGAACAGTACATCGTACTTCTTTATCTTTCATTAAGCACTCTATATCACCAGCTAGTTTATTACCGATACCACCTAGCCTAATTGGATCTGGACTATCCTTAACAATCTTTGATATAACCACATTTCCATCCTTAGGTTTTGCACCTTCTGCCACTACAATTATAGTAAAGTTCTTACCACAACTTTCTCTCTCCTTTACCTTATCTATTATCTTATTTAAATCATATGGTATCTCTGGAATTAAGATAACGTCTGCTGAACCTGCTATTCCTGACTCTAAGGCAATCCAACCAGCATTCCTTCCCATTACCTCACATAGCATTATTCTGTGATGTGATTCTGCTGTGGTATGAAGCCTATCTAATGCTTCTGTAACTACATCTATTGCTGTATTGAACCCAAAGGTAACATCAGTGGATGCTAAATCATTATCAATGGTCTTAGGCACTCCTATTACATTAACACCTTTTCTAGCAAAATCCCTTGCAGATGTCAAAGTACCATCTCCTCCAATGACTACCAATACATCTACTCCTTCTTTTTTCATATTTTCTATAGCTACATCTGATACATCTTCCTTGCTTATAACACCATTTTTTTCTACCATATAATTAAACAAATTATCTTTATTAGAACTATACAGAATAGTTCCACCTCTGTGAAGTATTCCTGTTACAGTTTCCATGGTCAATGGCATGAAGTTATTATGATATAGTCCTTTATAACCAAACCTATAACCTATAACTTCAATTCCATAATTCAAAATAGCAGCTCTTGTTATAGCACGTATTACTGCATTTAATCCTGGACAATCTCCTCCACCTGTTAGTAATGCTATTTTCTTAATTGGCTGAACCATATAAAATCCCTCCCCATATACTACTTTTATATCTTTATTTATTATATAAAAGTCATAACATCTGATTACATCATTTACCACTTTACTACCTATTTTCACTGCTATTACTATAATATAATTCATAATAAAATTTAATACTAATTTTTATAAAATTTATTGACTAATTATAAGTAATTTCAATTCTAGCATCTTCATTAACTCCATCACATGAAATACTTATCATATTTTTACCTTTAATAAGTTCTAATTCGAAATATTCATTTACTTTTTCAAAAGTTCCATTACTTCTTCCTACATAATATTCATCCATTATTTTACCATTCTTAAATCCACCTACTACAAACCTTTCTACGCCTTCCTCCTCACTTTTCATCAATATTATATAAGCTTTATCATCTTCTACTTCACCTTCTGCATTTGGTGCTTTTGTAAACAACTCTCTATTTTCTGTATATATTGTTGGCATTAAAGCTTTATCACCATATGTAAGAGTTATTTCATTTTTAGATGTAATATATGTAATAACACTATTACTTTTTACTCTATCAACAGTATTATCTATCATAATTGTATATGATTTAAATAAATCTTTTTTATCACTAAAATATTCTTCTGACGATACTTTACCTATATATTTTAATTGTGAAATTCCTTTTTCAACTAATTCAACGCCACTACAAGGAATGTTTTCAAAAGTAAAATATCCACCATCTACAATATCTATAGCAATCCATTTATTATACTTATCACTGTAGTATTCAACAATATAATATATATCATATTTATCTTCATCTTTTTTACTACATCTAATCTCACCAATTCTTGCATCATATCCTACAGAAGTAATAAAATCTCTTACAATTATAGCCATATCCTTAGCTGATACAATTCTTTTTTCACCAATTAATCTGATAATATCATAACCATTAAGAGCCTTTGTATCATCCACATTATCTAAAGTTACTACCTTGCTTGCAGCTTCTGATACCTTTAATATATAATTTATCTCATCATCGCCTTTATCTATTTTATCAAGATTATAAAGAGCTCTTAACATTTCTATTCTTAAATCACTTTCCTCTTCATAAAATAACGCTATGCTATCACCATTATAAATATTATTCCAAAGTTTTATTTCATATTTTTCTTTTGGTTTTACTGAATCATATATTCCATAACCTAATCCTCCTAGTACTACTGCTACTATGATTATCATCAATAATTTCTTCATATTTATCATCTTCTTTCATATATTTTTATACTATTATTTTCGTATATAATACAAAAAAAATTAAGAGACACTTAAAATGCCTCTTTAAATGTACTAACTTATTATTATATTATCTAATTAATTTGATTAAATCATAGTAATAATTATTAACTACTTTTTTCACTTTTCTTAAAATTACCTATAAACTCTAAAAAGTCTTTACTTCCATTTACAGGGAATAAATTTGTTACTATTATTTTAAAAATAGCTACTATTTCAACAAATACCCCTGTAACTATAAGCCTAAATGTCCATTCTTCCATCTTCCAACTTCCATTACCTATATTGCTAACGAGTTTATTTATAAAATGTACTTGATTTATTACTATTCCTAAAACCACTAAACAAATTATTATCTTTATCTTTTGATCTGACCTTTTTTCCTCTTTCCAAACATCTAAAATCTTTATAAGTTCAATTTGTTTTTCAATATCTTGCTTAACTTCATGACTTATAGTACTATCTATTATTTCACTTGTTTCTTTATCATCTATAACATCTGATAATTTTATTTGATAATTGTCTTTTTGCTCCATTTTATACCTACATTAACCCTAACTTTTGTACTCTCAAATTCATTGCAGAAGCTGAAACTGCAAATATTTTAGATAATTCTAAAATAATATTTTCATTTGAAAATCCAACTTTTTTCAATGTCTTAAAAGAATATTCTACTCTATTTTTTTCCATTAAAAGTGCAGCTGCAAATGCATTTGCTTGTATTTCAATAATTTTATTTTCATTATTAATATCTCTATGTAAATCTATACATTCACCCTTATTTTCCAAATGTCCTAAAAAATAATGACCTAATTCATGAGCAATTGTAAATCTCTTTCTATTTATAGGATCATATTTATTGACATAAATTTCTATGGATTCATTTTCTTTAAGTATTCCACCACAAACACTATCTTCAGCAATATCTTTAAACTGTACATCTCTAACAGCAATTCCCACTTTAAGTGCTATCTTTACAGGATCAATTGGAAATTCATTGAAAGAATACTTTTCAATTGTATCTTTAGCCTTTTCTTCTATTGATTCAATCCTCATCTCCCCACCTACTTTCCTAAATAAATAAATAACTTTATCCATATATCTCACCTCATATTAGCTTTAAGTGTTTCCATATTTATTATTAATATACTTATATGAGCTTAATATATGGCATTATTACTTATTTATACTTTAACATTTTCATTGACAATGGACAAGTATTATTATTTTTAGTTTATAAACTCCATTTTCCAGTTATAATATCCTGTCTTTTCATCTTTTTCGTATCTTAAATATGCTGAGAATAAAGTTCCTTTCTTACTCTTAAGATTTCTAAAACCTACTTTACCATTTTTAAGCAGTAACTTTACCATTTCCTTAGTCACTTTCTTACCCATACTTTCAATGAATTTATCATTTTTCCAAATGGTATATTTACAACCATTTTTCCAATTGGTACAACCAAATCCTTTTTCTCCTTCAATTATATCATTACCACATACAGGGCATTTACCTATACTTTCTGTTCCTTCTGGTAATTCTACTTTAAAGTTCTTTAGCATAGCTGTATCTTTCTTAATATCCTCTACAGCTTCTACAGTGAAAGCTTTTATCATGGATAAGAAATCATCTTTCTTAAATTTACCTTTTTCTATATCAGATAAAGTCTTTTCAAGTCTTCCTGTATATTGTAAATTTAAAAGTTCTTTAACAGGGAATATTTCAACTAAAGTTTTTCCAAGGTCAGTACAAGTTAAACTCTTACCTTTTGATTTAATATATCCAGTATCCTTTAATTTCTTAATGGTTTCAGCCCTTGTTGCCGGTGTTCCTATACTAAATCCACTTAAAATTGCTTGCATCATCTCTGGAGAATCTTCTTCATCTTTAAAACTTTTTCCGCATGTCTCCATAACTCTTAATAGAGTTTTTTCATTGTGAAGCTTTGGTGGTTTCTTAGTTACAGTATTAACTTTTCCATCAACTACTTGTACAATTTCCTTTCCATTTACAAAAGGTAAAATAGTATCTTTTGTTTCAATTTTTTCAACTACGCGCCATCCTTCAACTATTTGAACTCTACCTTTAGCAGCAAAAATACCTTTAAATTTTTCATCATGAATTTTTACTGTTAACTTAGTTTCCTCAAATTCTGCTATAGGCATAAATTGCATTATAAATCTATTTTTAATTGAATTATATACTATTTCTTCATCTTTACTTAAACCTGTTGGTCTAATATATGTAGGTGTTATTGCACTATGGCTTTCTACCTTAGAGTTGTCAAATATTCTTTTATTATCTACAAACTTAATTTGCTCTTCATACAACAATCCATTTTTCGCTACTTCAAGAACCTTTTTAGTTTTATCTTTTAAACTTTCATCTAAAGCAACACTTCCTGTTCTTGGATAAGTTATAAATTTTTTTTCATAAAGGCCTTGTGCCACCTTTAATACCTTATCTGATGTCCAACCTTTATATTTACTTGTTATATAACCTTGTAAGTTAGATAAATTAAATAATAGAGGGGCATATTCTCTCTTCTTTTCCACTTGTTTCGCTATAATTTCACCTTCTTTATCTTTAAGATGCTTTTTTAATTCTTCAACAACTTTTTTATCTTCAAACTTTTCATTATCATTTTCATTATAATAAGTTCCTTCAAACTCTTCATTATTCTTTGTCTTAAAAGTTGCCAACAGCTTATAGTATGTAGATGCTTTAAAATTTTCTATTTCTTTATCTCTATCATATATTATTTTTAATGTAGGAAGTAAAACTCTTCCTATATTAATCATTTTTCTTTCTTTACCTGTACCACCATATCTTAATGTTGCTACTGAAGTTAAATTTATTCCTATAATCCAATCAGCCCACTGTCTACTTATACCTGCATCTTGAAGGGATTTCATTTCTATATTTTCCTTTAAATTATTCATCCCTTTTCTAACTTCATCTGGAGTCCATTCATTTAATAGTAATCTATATATAGGCTTATTTTGATTTAAGTACATAAATACTTCCAGTGATATAAGTTCACCTTCACGGTCTTGGTCAGTTGCAGATATAACACCATCCACATCATCACGGTCTATTAATGTTTTAATTATATTAATTTGCTTTTCTGCACCTTTATCTGTAACACTTCTATTTACGTTATCACATTTTACTTTATATTTAAATTCTTCAGGTATAAATGGAAATTTATCCATTCTCCATCCTTTCATATTTTCATCATAATCTTTGGCATCAAATAATTGAAATAAATGACCAAAAGCCCAGGTTACTAAATAATCATCACCTTCAAAATACCCATCTTTTCTTATTTTTATATTGTATGCATCTGCAATATTCTTAGCTACAGAAGGTTTTTCTGCTATTATTACTTTCTTCACTAAAATTTTCCTCCAATAGTCTGTTCTATTTATCATCTATTAATTATATATCTTTTTTTCATAAAAAAATAGACAGATATTAAGTTTTCAATAATACTTCTAATAACTGTCTATTTTTATTATTTAATTTTTATTAAACTATCTTAATTTAAATTTATCAATCATATTTTGTAAACTTTCAGATTGACTTGATAATTCTTCACTGGCAGCAGCACTTTCTTCTGAAATTGCTGTATTAGATTCTACTACCTCTGCAATTTGGTCTATACCATTATATACTTCTGAAATAGCCATTGCCCCTTGCTCTGTTAATTCTGCTATTGTACCAATTAGCTCTACCGCTTCCTTAGCTTTTCCTACAACAGAACTTAATGCTTCTGATGCTTCATCAGCAACATTCTTACCATCATTTACATTATTTATAGAATCTTCTATTAATATTTCTGTATTCTTTACAGCCACTGAACTTTCTTCTGCAAGCTTTCTAATTTCATCTGCAACAACTGCAAATCCTTTTCCTGACTCTCCAGCTCTAGCTGCTTCTATAGCTGCATTAAGTGCTAAAAGATTTGTTTGTTCTGATATACTATAAATAGTATTGATTATTGATTTAATGTTTATAGATGACTCTTCTATTTTATTCATAGCAGTCACCATTTCATTCATTTTTTCATTATTTAATTCAATTTGATTTCCTAACTCTCTAGTTAAAACATTTGTGCTATTAGCTTGTTCAGTTGAAACTTTAACTTTTTCATTTATTTGTCCAATAGCAGCCATTAATTCTTGAATTATACCAGCTTGATTTATAGCTCCTTCTGATATAATTTGAGCTGTTGATGCAACTTGTTCTGAACCATCCTTAACTTGCTCAGTAACTATTTTAATATCATAGAATGTATTATTTATAGAATCTACTATCTTTTCTAGCGATTCTTTTATCTCTATAAATTCACCGATATAGTTATCTTCAATTTCAACATCAAAGTTACCTTCAGCAAATTTATTTAATACTTCTGTTATATTACTTATATTATCTTTAGTAAATAAAATCATTTCTCTCATACAATCTGCTAATACACCAATTTCATCTTCTGATGTATATTCTATTTCTAAATCATAGTTACCTTTAGCCATTTCTAATGCAGCAGCTTTTATTTCTTCAACTGGATTAGAAATACTTTCAATTATAGCTTGCACAACTTTTGTTATAAGTATTAAACCAATGATTATTATTACTATTATTATAATCATTACTATTCCTATGTATCTAGTAGTCCCTTGTATATCATCTTGAACATTTGTACTTATTTTATCACCTATTAAAGATACTTGTTCAATTATAACATCTAATACTTCTGGACAATCATTTAATATAAGTTTATTAGCTTTTGCCATATCCTTATTATTTATTGCTGTTAATATTTCATTACCTATATTTATCCACTTTGATATATTATTACCAAAATTCTCAAGTTCTCTTGCTATTTCTGGATCTTTGTTAATATTATAAACATACTCTAATTCAGTAGTTATTTCATTTACATATTTTTTCACATTTTGATCATATGATGATATATTTTCACCATTTTCAGCTCTTATATAAGCATCTCTTATATCTCTTGCTAAAGTTAATATACTTGTTGCAGTTTCTTGTATTGATATTTCAGAAGCATATTCAGTTTCAACAAAACTTTCAAGTTGACCTTTTAAATACATAAGACCTACTCCAGTAGCAACCGTAATAGTCGAAATAATTATTACTGCTACAATTAATACTTTTTTTAATTTTTTTGAAATTGATAAATTCTTAACTGACGTTAAATTTTCCAATTTATTGTTCATAATTAAAGCTTATCCTCCTCTTTTTAACATGTTATATATTTTAGCATATTTCGATCTAATTTGCTAACCTTTTTTTTAACTTTTAAAGTTTTATTAACTTTTGTATTAAATAACCATTTTATGCAAAAAAAACAAAGCTACATGCTATTTTTTTAGCCTATAGCTTTACTCTCTTTCTATGTTTTTTTTAATTTCTTTTTGCCCAATTTCAAGCTTATCAACTTTATATTCAAGTCTAGTTAACCTTTCATTTACTTTAACTTGTTCTGTCTTTAAAGTATTAACATCACTTTTTAACTCATTAACATCACTTTTTAACTCATTAACATCACTTTTTAACTCATTAACATCACTTTTTAACTCATTAACATCACTTTTTAACTCATTAACATCACTTTTTAACTCATTAACATCACTT
>ERZ827363.520-NODE-520-length-41926-cov-4.862315_pt1 | contig 41926 bp, 44 predicted proteins | sample MGYA00519776_ERZ827363 | MGnify/ENA primary metagenome ERZ827363 (study PRJEB31778, sample SAMEA3449288) | human gut metagenome | biome: human gut; feature: human-associated habitat; material: faeces | place: United Kingdom | collected 2010/2012 ... | reverse complement strand
TTTTACTCTCCCCAGCAGAGCTGGGGGTTTATTTTCTTTTTGCTAAAGCACTTAACAAAACCATCCACCGGACGGAGGATTCCGTCCAGCGGATGGCAAAGGGGCTGTTCAGTGCAGCCGACAGTTTTTCCAGCAGTTCCAAAAGATTCATACCGGGGTTCCAGACTCCGGCGGTGAGCAGCGCCAGCCACCAAACGACAGGCAGCGGCAGGAGAAATGCCCACCAGGGTGTTTTAGTGGAATTCAAAGGAGGGCAGCCTCCGGAATTGCCGTAGGGACCCGCCGGTATTGGGACTTCATGAGCTTCAGGATTACCGCATCAATGCCATCGCTGTACCGTCCTGCCGTAAGGTAAGTGTCCCGCAGCCCATTCAGTGCCCGGACTGCCAGGTCATACTCCGCTTCATTCAGGTACAGCTTCCGCCGGGGGGCCTGTCGGACCCGCCTGCGCATGGATGCGGTCTGTTCCCGATCCAGATCCAGAAGCGCCTTTTCCAGCATATTCTGCTCGATTTCCGTCATGGCAAACAGCCGCCGTTTTTCCATTTAAATCCCACCTTTCCTTTTAATCCCACTCTATCACATCCCGCCCTCCCAATCTTCCCACAACCCGAAAACAAACGGAAAACACACGGTTACCGTTCCTCCTGGGTTTTCTCAGACTTTGCTTTTGCTGGTTTCTCCTGCTTGGGTTCTCCTACCGCAAATTCGTCCGGCTGGATGGTCTGTTCCAGATCCCGGAAGCTGCGCTGAATGTCCCGGCTGATGGAATAGGCGGCGCGCTTGATGTCGCTGATGAACCCTCGTTTTTCCTGGGCGTCCATTGCGGCACAGCTCTGACACACCTTGTCAAACCGAAAGGCGGAAACGTCCAGCCCCAGCTTTTTGGCGGTGACATAGGCAGCACAATAACTCTGGGCGGCAAATGCCTGCCGGTAGTAGCCGCTGCCCACCGTATCAAAATGGGCATGAGCCTGTTCTCGTGCAATAGCACAGATGGTGGCAGTTTCATCCATACCATTTCTCACATAGATTGTCCGCTGTTTGGGCACATACTGGGCCTGCACTCCCTGGGGAAGCTGATCGGAAATGACCAGCGGCGCCGGGCTTTGCTCTACCATGGCGGCGATGATTTCCTCCGGCAGATGGGGCTGGGGAGGAAGAGACTGTGGTCCTCTGGTCTGGGAAATATCGTAGGCTTTGGTGATGGTATAACCGTTACCCCTGGAACCGTCCTCCTTCTCATACTCCTGATCTGCGAAGAAGGTCACACCCTTTTCACCGCCGCGAATAGAACGTCCTGCCTCCTTCCACTTCTCAAAGGTGCGGGGATGGGTAATTTCCGGGTTCTGCTCATAGAGAATCAGAAGATTCCGGGTGCTCTGCGGAGTACAATGGGCCATGAAATTCAGGAACCCTTTCATCGATTCGTCGTCCTGGAACACCTCCTGTGCCTGGGTGTCCACCCGCGCCCACAATTCTTCACGCTCCGCCTTTTTCAAAGCGGCATAATCTTCCTTGGACAGCCGGGGTTCTTCCGGCTGCATCTGTCCTTTGCTGAGAAATTTTGATAAATCCATATCGATTACCTCCTTTTTGCTTTCTGTTTTGTCTTGCTGCGGGATTTCGGAGGAACAGGCTGGGACTTTGCTTTTTCTGCCTGTTCCCGCCGGATTTCCCGTAATTCCTGTTTCACTGAGGGTTTAGGGCTTTTGGAACCGGGCGATTCGTTTCTGCTGGGCGAGGAACTCCCGGACGGATTCTTTTCGGGTTCCTCCGGCGTAAAATTTTCCGCAGGTTCCTGCCTGGCCGGGACGCTGAATTCCTCCTCCATGCCGCCCACCTCAAATTCCACCGGACCCCCTTCCATAGCAACCGATTCGGCCCGAACGGGTGCAGGCTTGACCGATTCCCTTGACTGTTCCACTTGGGCCTCACCGGCCTGAGATTTGACGAAATCCAGGTTCAGCCGGTCCATGACCCGGTTGACCTTTGCGGCATCATCCGCAAACACTACCAGTTCGATTTCTCCCGGATTCTGCTTGTTCCGGATGGGGACAAACAACAGCCCGCGTTTTTTCGCTTCCTGGGAAAACTGCCGCATCTGACCGGACGGGACCGTGAAAAACTTCAAGGGACGCTGTTCCTTGAGCATCCGCACCAGCCGGGTTTTCCCCTTGGTTTTTTTCTGATCCTTCAGCACCGCATAGGCAAACACTGCAAAGTTTTTGGCCGCCAGTCCCGATAATTTCAGGGCGACTTCCGCGCCCTCCAATGTGTAGCGGACCACCTGATCCGCCGGTTCGCTTCCGTAATTCAACTGCTTTCCTCCTTACCGTTCCATTCCGCGGGAACGCTTCTTTTGGGGTTGAGAATCTTTGGAAAAAGAGTCCAGGCCGGGCATCAAGGACAAGGACGAACCGTTGCCCCACTTCATCCCGATCGAGCCGAGATCATCCACATAAACCACCGTCCCTTTGGTTCCGGGAGGCGGGGCATGCGGATCATTCATGGATTCCAAAACAATCCGGGTTCCCGGCGGATACTCCTGCCGCAGACGATTGATGGTTTCTTTGGTGGGAAATGCTTCCATACGATCACCGTTCCTTTTCTTTTTCGAGGTTGTCTTTTTCTTGTTGATGGCCAGGCAGTACCGCCTTCATCCGTTTTTCCATCTCTGCCGATTGTTCGGCAATTTCCCGGCAGAACTTGGCCGTTTTCCGCAAATCGTAAAGTTTCTCGTTCAAAACCGCAAGATCCGGTGGATTTGATTTTTGCTGATACAACATCCGGCGTTCCCGGAGCAGTGCGGAAATTTGGGCTTCCGCTTCTTGTTCCAGCGCAGCCAGCTGTTCCCGATTGTCGATGCGGTGTTTGAAAAGAAACTGCATCTGTGCAATCCGCTTGTCCAGCCTGCGGATATCCTCCCGCACAGCGAAACTGGAATGGGAGGGTTTTCTGGGCAGCGCCCCCATTTTACAGAGGTAGGAAACATACAGCGCCCGCAGGCCGGTGAGCTTGCGCAGGGATTTTCCGCCGGTGCGGAGCTTTCTCCGGCGGCTTTTCTTCCCAGCCGGTAAGAAGGGCTTGGGTTCCAGGATGCGCCGCCGAATAGCCTCCGGGGTGTAATGTTCCCCCAGGGTTTTGAACCGAACAGGACGATCCCGTCCGGGTGGCTTCAGGGTAAAATATTTCCCTTGCAAACAGAGAGCATACCCCTTCTTTTCCAGTTCCCGGACAAATTGATTCCAGGTAAAGGCGGCCAGGACAGCGGCGTCCACATCCTGCCGGATGGGTGTTTTCCAGGTGGGCTTTCCGTTCTGTTCGGCAAGCCATTGGGCGTAGGGACAGGCGGCCTTCTCCGACTTTTCGGTATCAATGACCGAGAAATGGTGCTTCCGGCACAGTTCGTCGGAAATCCGCCGCACCTGGGTGACATAGGTCCTGGCGTTGCTGCGGTACTTTTTGCCATCCACTATGGAAACCGAGTTCCACACGATATGGTTGTGGATACACTTTGTGTTTAGATGGGTACTGATCACCGCTTGAAACCTCCCGCCCAGCAGCTGCTCCGCAAACTCCTGACCAATCTGGTAGGCCAGTTCCGGCGTTACTTCCCCGGCGGCAAAGCTCTGGACCAGATGGAATCCCTGGACGCCTCCTTCCTTGTGCCATATTTTTTTAATCTGACACATATCCTCAAAGGCTGTATCGCAGGTACAACCTATGGCAGACTGGAACAGATCCTGTTCTGACTGGTCTTTATTGAGAGCCTTATCAAGTTCGCCTTCCAACGATTCTTTGTTTTGGACACGGGAACATTCTTTTCATCGAGCGCATAGTGGATGGCGTTATCCAGGCGGTGCACGGGGATGATACTGGTGTAAGCCATTCACCACTGCTCCTTCACCAGTTCCCAGACCTTCCGGGCAATGCGGAGCATCTCGTCTACGCTTTGCTGGTTGGCCTGGCCGGTCGTGTTGGCTTTTTTCGCCAGCTGGTTTGCGTTGTTGCAAAGCCCTGCCAGTTTCCGGAGCAGATCCGCATGATGGGAGCAGGGCCGGGGCCGCAGCTCCGCGCCCAGGATCAGGGAGCGAAGAAATTCCTCCCGGGACAGCCCGGCGTTTTCTGCCTGCCGGTTCAGCTGTTTTAATTCCCCGGCATTGAGCCGCAGCGGGATCACAATACTGCGTTTTTCCATGAAATCTCCTTCCCAATACGAAAAGGGGGTCTGGGGGTTCCCCCCAGCTTGGGCGCGATGATATCATCGCGCTATGCTTGCAAAACCGTTACCGGCTGAGACCCGCTGATCCATCGGCCTCCTTGATTTTGGCAAGTCCCTCCAGAGTCGTGCAGATGAGATTCCTCTTTTCCGCCTGGCCAATCTCAGAGGACATGGCGGAGGTGATCTCATTGCCGCAGACCACTAACATCCGGCACCGCCCCAGCTTTTGACGGGAAATGTTCTGAAAATCCCGTTTGTCGTCGGGGTTGTCCATCGTCAGATACTGCCCTTCGATCAAGGCCGGGCAGATGGGAATATACCCCAGTTCAAACACCTTCCGACAGTACCGCTTGAGAAGGCGGGAGGAGGTTTCCTCTGCAGTGCAGAGATACGCAAACGCTTTTTCCATTTGAATCGTCCTTTCTGAAAAACAGGCTATCCACTTGGATAGCCTGTCCTATGGCAGTCTTTCGATTTGGCTATCCAGGTGGATAGCCATCAAAGTTTTTAGGCCTCTGAATTTTCCAGTTCAAATTGTACCCGGTCGGAACCCAGCTTGAAATAGGCGTCGGTGACTTCGATCCCCACCGCCTCATAGCCTTCCCGCACTGCCGCCAGCACTGTGGTCCCGGCCCCGGCAAAGGGGTCCAGAATCCGTCCCCCTGGTTCGCAGATTTTCACAATGTCCCGCATGAGCTGCAAAGGCTTTTCGGTGACATGAATCCGGTTCTGGGGATTCGTGTACCGGAATACTCCCGGCAGACAGCCCACCGGACGGTTCACCGGCATGGCGCTGTTGGATCCCCAGACAATAAATTCACTCTGCTGGCGGAACCGCCCCTTCTGGGGACGGGAGGTGAGCTTGTCCCAGACTGCCACACCCCGCCAGATCCAGCCTGCCCACTGAAGGGCGTCGGTCAGACTGGGAAGCTGCCGCCAGTCGATAAACAGGCAGATGGGCGCGCCCTCTTTGCAGACTCTGCGTACATCGGAGAGCCACTGGGCCATCCAGTTGGTCCAGCTGCGCTGGTCTTTCTGGTCGCCGTCAAAGTCAGGAAGGGCGTTTTCCCTGCTCATGCTGCTGTATTTCTGGTTGGTGGTGCGGTTTTTCTCCGAGGGCTTCCATCCTCCGGAAGCCCTGGCGGCAAACAGGTAATGGGGAATTGTGTGCCATATATGGATGTGATGAATAAATTTTTACATGCTTGTTGACAAATTTTGCCAATTATGTTAAACTAGAATCTAGGAAAAGCCCTTCCTAGAAAACAATCATCCCAAAAAGAAAGGAAGGTTGATGGATTTGCCAAGAATCTGGAAAACGCTCGTGTGTATTGCCGCGTCGATTTCCATGGTGCTCTGCACGGTTTCGATGCAAGTCGCTGCGTCTCCCGCCGGGGACGGCCGAGGGCCGATAACGGTGGTGGACCAGGGCCCGCCCATTCCCACGGACCCCGACGCGGAACCCGACGCGCCTTACTCTCCGGGAGAGATGATGGAGCTGGGTATTACCGACGTTACGGCCCTGGAGCCCATGGTGCTGGCGACTTACCCATCCTACACCAGCAGTCAGATCGCCAAGGACGACGGCGGCATGTGGTACGTCATTGCCACGCGGGCCTATTTGAACAAGTGGGTCATCGTTGACGGCAATTACCGCTATTACGACGGCGGTATTCTGCAAACCGGCTGGAAACAGCTGCCCGCTACCAATGAAGCAGATGCAGGAGTTTTCTGGTTCTACCTGGGTGCGGACGGAAACATGCGCACCGGATGGATTTATGTTAGTGAGGACGATGTCTATTACTATCTGAAACCCTCCACTGGCATCATGGCCGCAGCGGAATGGGTAAAGGTGAATGGATATTGGTACTACTTCCAGGCAGATGGAGGAATGGAGCATAGCGGCTGGTTCTTTATGAAAGCCGTTCTCTACTATTTGTATCCCGTTCAAACCACTACCAACGGAATAACCTACCCGGAAGGCAGTATGGCGGTTGGCGGGCATTACCTGCCGCGTTCCGATGAACCTACAATTAAGCGAAATTTCTACTTTGCGGAAAGCGGAGCAAAACAGGTGTGGCCATATCCTTTGGATACATCTGTTACGCAGAATACTCGCTTATCCAGAAATATCCGGTATACCAGTTCACATGCATACAATGACCATCAAGGCGTTGATATCATTAGTACTGCCGGTGCTGCTATTAAAAATGTTGCCGCCGGAAAAGCTGAATGTGTAGGATACTTTAACACTACAGGACATACGATAATCATCAGTACATCGGCTACCAACCTGTCACCAACCTTGTATATCCGCTATTTCCACATGCAGTCACGTTCTTCAGCGATTTCCAAGAATCAAGAAGTGGCTAGAGAAGCGTTAATCGGTTATGTCGGAAACACCGGCACAGCAAGTACGGGGACACACTTGCACCTCGACATTAGTCCGGTACAAGCCTTCAATGTCAATGGGCCTTTAGACCTATCACCATGGGATGCACTAAATCCTTTAGCTTTCTTTGCACTAAATGAAAATGCTTACGAAATTCAGAACGGCACCTTATTTGGTCCGGACATGAACTAAGGAGGTGTCCATTTTGAAAAAGTTTCTAGTTGTTTTTTGCACTTTACTTATGTTGACAGGCTGTTCACAAACTGCACACGAAGACCTTTATTCCTCTGGTCTCAGTCAAAGCGAAGTGAGTACATCAAGCCAAACTGTGTCTCAGGACAGTCATGATGCCGCTGATGCATCATCTGCTGAGGAAAATTCCAACACAGGCGGTATGAATATTTGTGGCACTCACAAAATGATGTATCATTTCATTGATGGTCCCTTGATTGACTATGTTGGCATGGACGTGTTCAATGCATGGATTGATTCTTTGGAATATGATTTCAATGAATGGAATTCTGACGAAAACTGCAATATCATTGCCTTTGTCGAACACTTTCAGATTTCAAAAGAGACCTTCATTTCCTTGACCCGAGACGGTGTAGATGAAGAATTCATCGAAGAACACGATGGCATCACTATGTACAGCATGGAGCAGATTGATGCCATTTACTCCGGAGACCCCAAAGAGGTCAACCGAGTCTTCTGCGGCGGGCTGGCTGTATACAATGAAAACGACGGCCAGCTTTACTCTCTCCACTGGATTGCAAATCACACAGCGGAGGAGTGCGTTGCCATCGGTCTGCCCTTGGACCAAGTTCAACAAATCGTAGAGGATGCTCAAACGAAGGATTATTGGCGTTGGAACGAGTTAGGCAAAGAGGCTGAGACCACTTTGGAACAGATGGAAGCCATCGAAGCCTCCGCAGACGCGAAAGAATAAAGGAGTATGAGGTATATGCGGCGTTTTTACAGTTTCATTGTTGTGGTTGCGTTGGTTCTCACTTCCTGTGGAAACACCGCATTGCCAGAAGTCTCGGAAGAACCTTCTGCGCCGACATCTTCCGTTTCGGAAATGCCCTCGGAAGATACTTCCAAATCCACGGAGGTTTCTGAACCTGTTTCTTCGTCTCAAGAGCCTACAGAATCTTCTGATGAAGAGGAAATCGGTGGTCCTAATCTTCAATGCCAGGAACACACTTTCTCTTATCATGCAGTCACATATGAGTTGGAACAATTAGTGGGGCGAGATAAATTTACAGAATGGTATAACTCTTTTCGCGATTACTACGACCCTTATCACCGCCCCGGCGAAGGCTTTACCATCGTTGCTTTTGTGGAACACTTCCAGGTGAGCCGAGAAGATTTCACCCGGTGCATTTATGAGAACCTGACCCAGGAATTCGTCGAAAGCATCGGAATGACCATGGACGAGTACCTGGAAGAGTTCGGCTACACCGACGAGCAGATCGACGCCATCTACTCCGGCGACCAGAAGGAGATCAACCGTGCCTTCTGCGGACCCCTGGCAGTGTATAATGAAAACGACGGGGAGCTTTACTCCATCTACTGGATGGCTGAGCACACCGCCGAAGACTACATCGCCGCCGGGCTCTCCCTGGACCAGGTTCAGAAGGTCGTGGAGCTATCCCAGTCCACTGAGCCCAAGGCGGACTACTCCCTGTGGAGCCACTACGGCAAGGCTGTGGAGCCGATTCTGGAACAGGCGGAAGCCATCGAAGCCTCCGCAGACGCGAAAGAATAACCCATTCACCACAAAACCCCGGCGGACAGAAGGGCCTGTCCGCCCAAAGGGGCGAACACCCCGTAAGCGTCCACCGCCAGCTTCCGGCCGGTGAGGCCGGTGTCGGCGTCGGGGCCGCCTGTCACAAACCTCCCGGCGGGATTGATGAGGATTTTCGTGTCCTCGTCCGGCGGGAGGGTCTGAAGCGACTGGGCCAGAACGTGCTCTGTGAGCTGAAAGCACAGCTCGTCGTAGGGGATGTCCGGCAGGTGCTGGGCGGAAACCACCACCGTATCCAGCCGCAGGGGGTTCCCGTCCTCATCGTATTCCACCGTCACCTGGGTCTTGCCGTCCGGCAGGAGCCCCCTGACCGCCCCGGTTTTCCGGGCCATCGTCAGGGAAGCGGCCAGCCGGTTTGCCAGCACCACCGGCAGAGGGAGCAATTCTGGAGTTTCATCACAGGCGTATCCCACCATGACGCCCTGGTCGCCTGCTCCCAGCTGCAGGGTGGGAAGATTCTCCGAAACACCCCGCCTTTCTTCCAGCGAGTGGTCCACCCCTGCCGCAATGTCCGGACTCTGGCTGCGGATCAGAGGCTGGATGACAAAATATCCGGGATCATAACCCACCCGGGCCAACACTTCCCGGGCAATCCGGGGAATCTCCGGTTCCCACAAACTGGTGATTTCTCCGGCGATGATGAGGTTCCGGCCGGAAACCATCACCTCGCAGGCCACGCGGGAAAGGGCGTCATGAGAAAGACAGGCATCCAGCACACTGTCGGCGATGAGGTCGCACAGTTTGTCCGGATGCCCTTCTGTAACAGATTCCGCTGTGTAAAATTGATTCATGTCGTTCCTCCTTCAATGTTGATTGAAAAATTGCTTTATCGATGCATATTTTCTTTTGGTGGAGTGCCTTTCTGGCCCTGCTGGTGAAGTGCCGCATATTCCTGTTCCGAACAGCTTTTGACCATCAGGCCAACTGGAGTGCGGCAGATGATCTGAGGCCGGCGAAATTTTTCCAGATAGGTTTTCACCTGCTGGTCTGTCAGGCTGGCAAAATTTTCTCCCTGAATGCCGCAGATAAAGAAGGGACCGGCGATGAGGTCATAATCCTCCAGCACCCGGTTGAAGGGCAAACCCAGTATCTTCCCCTCGTCGTGACAAATCATCGCCACCGGATCGGTCCAGGGATAAATGGCCTGAATGATTCCGCCCACCAGCTGCTGCATGGATTGCAGGCTGCCGGAAATTTCCGCAAGACGGGCTTCCTTGCCCGGTTCCACTAGTACAATTTTCAAGCTTCACCTCTTGCTTTCCGGGAGAACTGTTCCAGAAGGTTCTCCACCTGTTCATAGCTTTCAAACCGCACATCACTGCCTGATAAATACGAAACGGCATCCTCCCATTCTTTGAGAGGATACCGTTCTTTCTGAGACATTTGCCGTAACTCTCCCAGAGATTCCCGCCGCAGGGCGGGAATCAGTCGGAGATCGGAGGGAAAGACACAATGTTTTGCGGCGAGCTGATCCAGAAGCCCAATCATATTGTTACTCCCAGATCCCGGTTTTGGGCAGCGGCTTATCAGGCATTTTCACAACCACCGTCACCCAGTAGTCCTTGTCGTAAACCGGAACGCCGTCGCAGGTTCCGCTGATGGTGACGCTGTTCTGAATCCGATGGCCGTCCGGAAGATCGGGCAGCACATTCACGTCCAGCACAGGGTTCCTTTCATTGGCAAACCCTTCCTGTACCGTCCCGAACTCAAACCGGATAGCAGTGATGTACTCGTTTGCCGCCAGACCGGGAATCGCGCAGGAAATATCGTGGTTTACCTGAGTGGACAGATTGTCCGCCAGCACCCGGTAGCTGCCGGTCATGTTGGTCCGGTAAGTGATACGGTAATTTAAGATTTCATTGAAAGTGCCGATGTGGATTTCCGCAATCCGCACGGCATCGGTGGGCAGGGCATCCTCAAAATAGAAGTTATCCAGGGAACAGTTGGAATTGTTCCGGATATCGGACAGGGTATAGGACATCTCCTGTCCGGGCATCGCCTCTACATTGCCGCGCTTTTCAATTTCGACTTCGGGTTTCTTGCTGTCATCCTTGATGGTGACTTTGATGGTCTGATCTTGCTTTTTGATCTTGAAGGAGAAGGTCTGATTGTTTAGCAGGAAGAACTTGGGGGCGGTGACTTCCTTGCCGGTGTACTCGCCGATGGGCAGTTTTTTTGTAACCGCCTTGCCGTTTTCATCAGTGGTGATGCGGTCTACCAGCTTGCCTTTCTTGTTGTAGATTTCAAAGACAGCACCTGCCAGGGAATCCCCAGCGTGCACCTTGGCCAGAGCCGAACCGTCCGCTGCCACTTTCAGGATCTCCAAGCATCCATAGTTTTTTTCGTTCTCGATGGTGATTTTGCTGGTCTTGCCCCATTGCAGGGAAACTTTGTGCAGACTTTCGTCCAGTTCGTAGCCTTCCAGTGTTTCCACCTCCTGCCAGTAGACAGTAGTGCCGCCATCCAATCCGGTAAGGGTAATGCGGCCATTCCGGTTGGTGGTAAAGACACCAATTTCCCGTTTCTGGCTGTCTAAGAGCCTAAACTTGACGCCTTCCATAGGCTTGCCGGTTTCCGCGTCCACTTTTAAGAGGTCCAAAACAGGATAGGGCTGGTTCTGGAATTTGACAACAGTGGTCTTGCCGGATTTAATCTCCACATTGACCGGGTCGGGGTCCAATTTGTACCCCTGTCTGGTTTTGGTTTCCCGCACCACAACCCATTGTGGCGTCAGGTCCGGGATGACGATACGGCCTGTGGCGTCGGTGACAAAGGTGCCGATGCGCTCGCCGCTGAGTTTTTCCACCTCAAAGGTGATGCCGGAAAGAGGCTTGCCTGTTACACTGTCCACCTTGCGGATTTCCAGCACGCTCATGGGGGTGTTGGCAATCTCAACGGTTGCCATTTTATCCTTTTTCACCACGACGGTGTGGGGCGTGTTGTCCAGGATGAACCCGTCCGGCCCCTTGATTTCGGAAACAATGTAGGCGCCGGGTTCCAGGTTGTCCAAAGTGGCGTAACCATTCTGGTTACTGGTCACTTCACCAATCAGAGTGCCTTCCGCGGTGGTCACTTTGAAGGTCGCCCCAGCCAAGGCAGAGCCATCGACGGAATTGACCTTTTTGATTAAGAGGGAACCTGCTTTGTGGTTGATAAATTCGACCTCTGCCGTCTTATCAATCCGCAGTTCCACGGTTTTCGGGGTGCTGTCCAGGATGTAGCCGGGGAGAGTTTTGATTTCCTCCACAATGAAGAATCCCGGCTGCTGACCTGCGACCGTTGCAAGTCCGCTGATGCCCGTGACATACTCGCCCACATATTGACCGTCTGCTCTCTTAACTCTAAATTTGACGCCAGCCAAAGGCCGCCCATTCTGGTCAACCTTTTTAATGAGCAGAGGGTTCAACGGCTGATTCTCAACCTGTACCACCGTCGCTTTGTCCGCTTCCAGCAGCACTTCCTTTTCTGCTTCGTCCAGCAGATACCCGTCTAATGTGAAAACTTCCTTGATAACCAGAATCGTTCCGGCTTCCAGATCGCATTCCAAACCGGACAGATGGATTTCGCCGTTTTCATCGGTGAGGAACTCGCCCAGAGGCTTTCCGTTTTTTACCGTGATAGAGAATTTGACCCCTTCCATGGGCTGTTTGGTTACGCTGTCAATTTTTTGAATGGTCAGACTGGGTTCCTTGCTGTTTTTCAGGGTGATTTCTGCCGTTTTACCGGATTCCAGCCGGACATGATGCTCGGTTTCGTCCAGCAGGTAGCCTTCCGGCGCACGGATTTCTTTCACGATGATTTCGCCGGATTCCAGGTCGATGAGGTGGGCGATGCCGTTTTCGTCGGTGGTGACGTCCTTGATACTGCCGTTTGGCATGGTCACCCGAAATACTGCCCCGGGCAGCGGATCGCCGGTTTCAGCATCCACCTTTTTGATGGTTAAGCCGGGTTCTTTGCTGTTGGTGAGCACAACAGTGGCGGTCTGTCCGGCAATCAGCTCTACGTCATGAACGGTATCGTCCAGGATGTACCCCTCCGGGCTGCGGATTTCCTGCACCTGGTACCAATCTTCCTCCAGATTCTCAAGCAAAGCAGTTCCGTCCTTGCCGGTGGTAACTTCGGTGTATTCGCTGCTGCCGCGCCGCGCAACACGGATCACCGCGCCTTCCAGAGGTTCGCCGGTATCTACATCGATTTTCCGGATCAGCAGTTTGGGTTTGGCAAAATCCCGGAACACCACTTCCTGATTGTTCTCAAAGGACAACTTCACGGTCTTTTTGCTGTTTTCGCCGTCCAGTAGATAGCCTTCCGGCGGCTGGATTTCTTCGATGATGTAGGTTCCTTCCGGCAGATTCTCGACCAGTACCATACCATTTTGATTGCTGATATACTCACCGATCAAACTGCCGTCAGAACGAATGACAGAAAATATGGCGCCCGCCAAAGGTTCGCCGGTTTCCGCATCTACCTTGCGGATGATGAGGCCGGGCTTTACCTTGTCGGGGATAGTGACGGTCACCACCTGGTCTTCTTCCAGCTCGGCGGTGAATACCTTTTCATTCAAATGATAGCCCGCTGGGGCCTGCAGTTCGGTGACTTCCCAGCTTGTGTTGGGAGGCAGTTTTTCAAAGAACACCTCGCCGTTTTCATCGGTGGTTCCTTCCAGATGAATGTCCCCATCGATCTGGTCAATGGCAATCACTGCACCAGCCAAAGGCCGACTGTTGGAAGCGTCTACCTTCAAAACTTTCAGCCCGGTGTATGGTTTGTTGGCGAAGGTAACGGAGGCGGTGGGATTATCGGTATTGACCACCACATCCTTCATGGGGTTCTCGTCCAGCAAATGGTTTTCGGGGGGCGTGATTTCGGTGATGATGTAGCTGCCCGGCCAGGTCACCTGGATGGACGCAAACCCGTCCGAATCCGAGGTGACGTTGCCCACAATGCCGTTTTCGGTGTGGCGTACCTCAAAAACCGCACCTTCCAATGGAAATTCCGTTCCAGCTTCCACTTTGTTGATTTCAATCCAGTATTCCTCATCTTCCGGAGGTTCCTGTTTCTCTGTGGTCAGCTGCATATATGCCGGAACCGAATTGGTGTCCAATGGAGTGGCCCGCACCTGCTGGTAGTTATCCTCACTGGACCAGAACAGCAGGCTGTCGGTTTGTCTGCTGGCGCCTTTGTAGGCGGTGATCATCATAGGATCGGTCAGTTCTCCGCTTGCCGTGATGGTCAGGTCGTTGTCCACCTGGTTGAAGGACACACTGCCGGTGGTATTGAAATGGAAATCCCCCAGGAAACAGCCGCTGTTTTTATTGGTCAGATTCAGCTCATAGGAGCCATCGGAACCGGAAAGTTTGTGGGTAGGGGCGGTATTCTGACGATTGCTCATAAAGCTGGGAACCTGTTCGTGGTCTTTGACATCCTCCAGAATCTGGGTGTAATACGAGGAAGCGCTGGGATTGCACCCGATGACGCCGTCGTAAATATCACTGTTTGTCTGTTCCAGGGTATCCAGATTCATCCGCCCATGCACTACTTCCCAAATGAGAACCTGAGTGGCCATGTGAAAGGGAATGTTGCTGTCGTCCTTGGCCCCGTACTGCATGATATGGCCCAGGATGTACTTCTGGTCAGAACTCAGGCTGGGATATGTGGTACTGCTGCCCATGTTCACACCGGAATTGGTGTGAAAGTTGGTCATGTCCACACAATAGGCCAGTTCGCCGCCGATGGTGGCGGTGGCCCAGGGCGCTTCCTGCTGCTGGAAGGGATGGTAGTAGGTGTACTCCCAATGGGTGGTAATCTGCTGGATTTCTCGAGCGCCGGTTTCCATCACCATAGCAGGTATCTCCTGATTGGGATCAAATTCCGGTTCCGTTTCCTCCGGGGAAGGATCGGGAATCTCCGGCTGTCCGGGAGTTTCCTCGATTTCCGGCAGTTCATCCTCGCCGGATGGAAGAAACTCCACATCTTCCTCTGTCAGATCGGTGACACTGTCCACCTCAGTGACAATGTCGGTATCCGACAAGTCCAGCACATCCTCCGCAAAAACGGTGGCTGGCGAGGATGTCAACATCATTACCGCAGCTAAAATGGAGGCTGCGATCTTTTTTAGTCTTGGTCGTTTCATCTGATTTTCACTCCTTCACGATTTCCACCGCCTGCACACAAAGCCGTTTGCTGGGCTTTTCATCCATGCAGGTAGTCATGGTAATGCGATTGTCCTCCGTCCGTCCCAGCATGGACCAGTCGGTTTCCTCGATTTCCTTGATCTCTGAAACCTCGTATGTCCGGGTTCCCAGGGCGGTCTGATAGGTCACCACATCGCCTTTTTCCAGCTTGTGCAGGTCATGGAACCAACAATAGCTGGCTGTGCCATTGTGGGCACACAGGCCGATGTTTCCAGACCAGGCGCTGGTGGTTTTGTAATGGGCGATGCCTTTGCGCATGGCCTCCATCTCATCATCCGTTTCATATACCGGGGCAGAAACACCGATGGCCTCAATGGTCAGAATCCCGATGCTGCCATCCTTCATCTCTGCTTTTTCCGGCAGGGTGTAGTTGCCGGTGTTTTCCACCTGATCCGGGTCAGTCTGGGGAACAAAGACTGCTGCTTCTGAAAGTTTTTCCTCCTTTCCACCAGATTCTTCTGTTGTTTCTGGTTCAATCACGGTGAATCCATCCTCTGAGATTTCGATAACATCGGATTCCGGAACATTTGCGCTGGTTTCCGCCGTCATTTTCTCCGGCTTGTCCCCAGTGAGCTTTCCGGAAATGAGTTTTACTGGCATGGGAAACAGACTCCAGGCAATCATGCCGATCCCGGACAGGAACAGCAAACCCATGATAATCCAGGGCAGCTTCTTCATTTAAAATTCACCTCCTTCCGACGTTTCAGCGCCTGTAAATTCCAGCCGGCCAATCCCGCCGCACCAGCCAGAGCAATTCCGCCGGACACCAACAGAGGCGAAACGGTATTCTTTTCCTCCACTGGTTCCGGCGGAATTTCCTCATACACCAGAGTGTACTGCACTTTTCCGGGAATCTCCCTGGTCACCTCACCGGAATACGGTAAAGTAGCGGTATAGCCGGTGACCTTGGAACCCCAGCCCTTCCCGGAATAACTGGCGGTTGCCGTATAGCTGGCTGGAAGCCCGCTGCCATCCGGTTTGACGCCGGTGGGCGTCCACTGAATATCCTGCAGGGACAATGTGGCACCGTTTTTATTCACCTCCTTCGGCACCAGATACGGATCGTTGGAAGCAAGGCCGGTGTATGTTCGGGTATCGGTTATCTCATACGAATAACTTTGTCTGCCGCTTTCCTCGGCGGTAATTCCAGCGGTATCAAGAACAAGTTCTCCTTTGAAGCCATCCTGATCATAGGAAATCGTCTGTTCTGCTTGGGCAGCAATGGTATTTTGATCTTTGCTGCTAGTGGCAATGGTTTCTTTCTGGGATATGGTCTTGGTTTCGGTGGAACCCGGCAGTTCTTCTTTGTACATTTCCAGATACTGATAGGAGATCCCCCGACGGGTAATGCTGCCTTCCATCAGCTCTGATGGGGAAACACTGGCGTCCACCACAAAGGTCTTTTTCAGCAGGTGGAAGCCATCTTCTTCCTCTGTCCAAATTTTGGTGGGCAGATACTCTCCGGCTGGTTCCGGCAAGGGCTCTTCCGTAATGTCGATGATCGACACTTCTGGCTGCGAGCTTTCCTCTGCACAAACAGTTGGTGCTGCCGCAATCATGATAACTGTCAGCAAAGCCGCCGTGAAGCAGGCTTTTCGATGATTCATCTCGCTCATCCTTTCCAAAAACAAAAAGCCCCGCAGAAAATCTCTGCGAGGCCATGAAATATGTGTGATGGTTACCGCTCCCGGTCCTGCTTTTTCCGGACAGGGATTTTCTGCCGTGATTCCCGGAGGATCTGAATCGCTTCCAGAACCGGCCAGGAGTCGATCTGATGCTGCCAGCAGCCGGTAATGATCCCGTTCAGATATTCCCAGGATGGCAGCGCGGGAGTGTTCCGGTAGGGCGCGTTCATGGTGTAGGCCATGACGGGAATCTGTTTCCCGTCGGAAGTCCGAACCGATACCGTTTCCTTGCCATAGAGAACCGGAAAGCCTTCATAGTGGTCCAAGGACTGTTCATCTTTCGGAAAAATCCGCCAGAGGACTCCGTCCACAAAGCTTCCTTGTTCCGGCAGAATGGTGGCAACGCCTTTTCCGCCGCCGTTGCTGCGGAACACCAGCCGGTAATTTTCGAGGCGTACCGTGTCGATGACCTGAGCATCCGGACAGCGGAGCGCCATCTGGTTTGTATTCATATTGCTGCCGTAAGCAAAATACAGCTTTTCCTTAATTTTCATTACCTCCCCTGATTTTCTCTGCTGGAGTAATGGGACTTGTCATACCGCCATGCCCGGTCGCCGGGAAGATTGGATAACAGGTGTTCCCGGACATTCTTGTATTCCGGACCAATCAGCCCCAGGCGCAGGAGAAAGGTCCGGAAGGTAAAGGCAGGGTTTTCACTGATTTCGGTTTTGCGCATGACCGTCCGTTTCTGGTTGATGGCCTGGGCGGAAATCGCCAGGGCCAGCGTGATATTGGCCCGCACCTTTCCCGCGTGAAGCGTGCTTTCAAAACACCGCCACTCCAATGTGCCCCGGTAAAAAACAGAATGCAGGTTCAAAGCATAGTACCGGGTCCAGTTGTAGTGTTCATAGCTTCCGTCCTGCCCGTCGTACCATTCCCGTTTCAGGCGTTCCATGGTGGTATCCGCCGGAAGTTTCCGGATCTTCTCCAGCATGGGTTCCCGGACCTTTTTGCACCAGCGTTCCACCCGATGTTCGTTGACCTTGAGGGCTTCGAACAGAATATCCTCCTTGGAATACATGATGGACAGGGCATTTTTGAGACTCTGCGGGGTGTGATTGGAGGCGTCCACATGGACATGCATCCCGCAGGAGTCATTGACCACCGCACCGGCATGGCGAAGGGTTCGGACAACCTCCTGTAGCTTTTCCATTTCGCTGTATTCGAGTTTGGGGGAGTTCATTTCCACCTTGTATTCATCGCTCAGAACAGAGGATTGCCGTCCGCCCTGCTGCCGGGTTGCCCGAATGCTGGAATCGTACACAATCTTCCAGATCTTGTCCTCCCGGTCAGGGACTTCGTAGACTTTGTAGGTCCCGCCCAGGTACCGGAACTGAGTTCCGAACAGAGCGCCCAGCGCTTCTGCCGCCTGCCGCCGGGTGATTCCCGTCATCTCAATTTCACAGCCAAAATATTGCTCTTTTAAGTGGATTTATTGGATTCCTCCTTTCCATTCCGCATCCATGGCAGCCAGCCGTTTTCCAATCGCTTCTACTACCGTCACGGTAACCCCGTTTCCAGCTTGCTTGTATAGCTGGGAATCTGACTGGATGGGCATGACCAGATCGATCCGGTCATCCGCCCAGCCTTGCAGCCGCAGGCATTCCCGCGGTGTCAGCCGCCTGATCCTTCCATGCTGCAAAACACCGTGTCGGTCCTGAATGGTCAGGGTAAACATGGGTTCTTCTGCAGATTTGATCCGCCGCCCTTGCTGCCGGACTGTTTCCCGGTCAGGAGTCAGCACAGCACATGCTTCCACAGTTCCCTGATCATTACAGGCAGTGAGGGTATGTGCGATCTGCCTGCCGACCCGTCCTCGCCGGTTATTTTTTGCGTAGGCCAGATTGACGCTGTCCCCCGGATAGGCCATTTTATAGCCTTTCCGGGTATCTTCGCAGATGGGAAGCCCGACTTCGTACAAGCCGGTTTTCCCGCCCATTCCGCCTGCCTGTGCGGTTAAGGTGCAGCTGACTCCTTCCGGGGAATAGACCCGTTCGCCTTGTTTTCCAGGCTGGATTTGTATAAGAGGTGTTCCTGCTGTTTCGGTGAAAGGAAATATTTTTCCTCTGCATCGTACATCAAGATATCCGACAAGATACACCCTTTTGCGGGATTGGGGAACGTGGAAATCCTTGCTGTTAAGCACCTGCCATTCCACAAAATACCCCAGTCTGTCCAGTGCATGGAGGATTGCCGCAAATGTCCGCCCTTTGTCATGGTGAAGCAGTCCGGGAACATTTTCAAACAGCAGATACCGAGGCTTTCGGGCTTCAGCCAGGCGGGATAGTTCAAAGAACAGCGTCCCCCTTGGATCAGCAAATCCTCCGCGTTTTCCAGCATCTGAGAAAGACTGGCAGGGGAACCCTCCGCACAGGAGGTCAAATTCCGGCAGTTCTTCGGGCTTAACGGTTCGGATATCTTCACAGTACCACTCTCCCTCCGTATCAAACAGCGCCCGATAGCTTCGGTCGGCGCACCGGTCAATTTCACAATGTCCCACACAGACAAATCCTCCGGCACGGCTGAGTCCTTCCCGGAATCCTCCGATGCCGGAGAACATATCTAAAAATCGAATGGTTTTTCTGATCATCCTCTCTGAAAGCAAAAAAGGCTTCCCGGCAGCTGTATCACCACAGTGCTGAGAAGCCTTTCCAATTTTTATTCCGGTAAATGGGTCAGCGGTTTCTCTGAATCGCAGCCGCCCCAACTTTCATTTTGTTCCTCCTGCTGCGCTGTCTGATAGGCGGCGAAATCATCTTCCGCTTCTTCCAGCGCGCTTTCGATCAGTCCCAGAACAAAATCCCGCTGCGTCAGTTTCCGGTGGTAGATTTCCTCATACCGGGCAAGGTATTCCTTGATTTTCCGGAACAGTTCCTCGCTGACCTGAAACGCCATGGTTCTTGTTTTGCTCATGCTGCTTCCTCCCTCCAGGTGCTCTCGAATGATCATTTCCATGTATTGGCTGACAGTCCTGCCGGATTCCCGCATTTCTTCGCTGATCTGTTCATGCAGGTCCAGCGGAATTTTACAGGTAATGCCTTTTGTTTCCATAAAGCCACCATCCTTCAGTATTCAAAGCATAGCGGAAAACCTGTAAAAAAGCTATCACCAACCCGCACAAGATTTCACCCGAAAAACGAATCACAAGCAACAAGAACCGTTCACCCCTCCATAGGCATCCCCCCTTTCACGATTTTCCTCATTCATCTTCCAGCAGAGAATCCAGAAATCCCATCATTTCCTGTGGAATCTTATCTTCCTGGCTGGCAGCCGAAACCGGAACAGCCTGTATTTCTTCCCGGATCACCCGGCGCAGTAGGCGTTCCAGTTCCTCTTTTTGAACCGTTCCCAGAACCGCCTGCACCAGAAAGGCATTTTTCTGTCCTTCCGGCACATTCTGTAAGATCTCCCAGGCTTTCCGGTGTTCCGAGTTGCGCAGGTTGGGACGGAACATAAAAATGGGCCGGTTCATCCTCTGCTCACATCCCGCGACATTTGCTCTACAATCCGTTCAAACCCTTCGGCGTTTACCTTGTCGTCCAGCAGGGGAATCACCTGACACAGCCCGTCCTGCTGGCTGACACTGCGGTGTACCACCGAGGCGCCGCCTCCCATCATCACAACCGGCAGCGCTTTCAAGTCAAATCCCGCCTCCATCACCGCAGACAGCAGATTCCGGGTGTATATTTCTCCCTGTTTTCGGATGAGGCATTGGATAGAGCTGCAGTTTTTCCCGGACAGCACCCGTTCAATCTGGGCGTCTGTCACCGACACCCCCTTTTCCCGTAGGACCTGTTCCCGGGCTTCCTCCATGCAGCGGATCATGCCCAGTTCCAGACTCCGGCAGGTCGAGGCGTTGGGAACACTGTTGTCCAGCCGCATCAGATCCACCGTCCACCCGCCGATGTCCATCAGCAGGACAGAAGGCTCATCCCGCAGAAGTTCCGGATGCACTGCCAGGGCGAAATATCCCTGCGGGAACAGTTTCACGTTCTCAATGGTGATCCGGTAAAAGATCCCCTCATAGCGGAAGCGGACAGCCTGACCGGAACGGAACAGGTATTCCCGGAAGGCTTTCTTGTCCCGCCCGAAGCTGGTGAGTGGGAGTCCGGCTGCGATTGTCACAGAGCACTCCGTTTTTGCGTTCCGGTGCTGAATTTCTCTGGCGATGGCGGCAAGGGTCAGCAGGTAGTAGTTGTCATTCTCCATCTTGTTTCGCAGGATCGGCTGGCGTCCGGTTCCGCAGACGTAGAACTTCCCGCCGTACTGCAGTGTGTTCTGCAGGGTGTAGGGTTCGTGGCTGTATGCCGTTACCCCTGCCGGAAAGGAGAAATTCCGGGTTTTGATGGCGTGGTACCCATGGTCAATTCCGATGTTCATAGTTTTTCACATTCCTTTCTGAACTTTGTGGGAAAATATATTTACCGACTGGGAAAAGAACGTTCCGGTAACGACATACGTTTTTTTCCCAGCCGGTAAATTTGGGGGATTAGGGGAGAGTGTGTGAGAGAGGGGGAGAAGGGGGGGCGGAAAGCCCGGGAAAAAGAAAAATCCCGGCCTTTGCCTGAGCAAAAACCGGGACCTGCAAATGGGCGCACTACCCCCTGGATCCTGTGAACCTAAAAATGGGCGCACTTCCCCCTAAAACTTTGCGCCTTTGAAATTTGGGCAATCTATCTATATACAGGCCGGAAACTTCTACATCCCCGGCGCGGATTTTTTCTGAGAATTTGGGGTGGAAAACGCAAAAACCGGTGTCAGCTTCTGAAAATATCAGCAACTGATACCGGTTTTTGCGTTCTTTTCGGCTGGACAGGGGAATGACAGTAATGGAACATGCTTACTGTTTTGCGGCCTGAAAAAGCCCGCAAACCCCCATAAAACCTAAGAAAAAAGTGGCCGACAGTAAAATCGACCACTAAACTTGTGTTGACTGTACAAAATTACTGGCACTCAAAATCTAGCCGAAATCAACCTGGAGTGCAGTAATTTTCCTGAGTTGGCCCATAGCAGAGGTCAGTATCTTTTTGTTTAGGGAAGATGCAATTATTCAAATCTTACTGTTGTTGTATGATCAAATTTAAACCATCCAATAAAGGACGAAATCCACTAAAGTCAATTTGCTCAAAATTGTTCAATATGTATTTGGAAAAAATTTCTTTTCCATAATATTTTTGGGTATCGTATTGATCTTTTAGACACAAGGTTTTTCCATCGATAACGTGAGCATGGGTTTCTTCCGGAATCAAATATTCAATTTCGCACTCTTTTTTTCCCGGAATCAATGGATTTGTCAGTAAATATAAATTCCCGTTATCGAACACCTTTAGGTACAACTCTTTTCGCAGCTTTTCTATCTGTTCCTCAGAAACCTTTTGTTCGGAAAGAAGCTTTCCCAACGGACGTTTACTATCTTATTCATTTTGGAGGTCAAAATAAAAGTGATATTCTTAAGCTATAATCCTTTTTTAGGTAAACATAAAACCTAATTTTTTACTCTAAAATTTTTTATCAAAGTTTTATTCCCAAAAATTGTTTATATGATGATAGTTTTTGAGCTTTTTAATTTACCATGGTAATAAAATTCTATATAAATACATCGATTATAAAGGTCTATTTCATAATATACCCCAAGAATATACCGACAAACATGATCCGGCAGTGTTTCTCCGTCATAGGACCAAGCTGAATTCCCATCTCTAGTTAACGCAACAAGACGGTTTTTATCTTTTTGCTTTTCACTATTTTTTCGATTGGATTTTTTCATTTCTAGGGCAAGCAAATTGTCTTGCACTTTATACTTTCCTCTGCTATGTACAATTAAATCACATGTAATATTGGTAACAACCTCACTATGATCTATTATAGTTTTTACTCTACCATTTTTATTTCTGTTATATTCAACATCAATATGATATAAGCGAAATGGGGTTCCCCATAAGGAACGACTTAAATGTAACATAAGATTTCCGCAAACTGTTCTTTCAGACACATTTTGTTCGATCAAATCAAAATCTTTACAAAGCAACTTTTGGTTGGCATTTTCAAATAATGTTACTAAATCTTCGTATACCTCTGAAGAATTATACCAGTCAGTTGGGGGCAAGTAATTTTTCGCAAAAACTATATCGGATCTATTTCTTCTTTCTGGCATATCTCTCTCCCCCACAAAATATTTATTGTTCGTAGTGGTTCTATATCAAAAATTAGCATAAATTAAAATAACAGGAAACTTATCAGCCCAGATCACTAAAAAGCAAGTTTTTATAATCTTTTTCGTACAAATTTTCAAAATCATTTATGTGTCTATCTCAACGGACAATCTGATTTGCGGATTTTTTTAGAAATCTCGGAAAGCCCCAGTTGTGTACAATATCCCTGTAAGGCACTGATACTTTGCTTGGATCTAGGACCAATTACGATGGAATCGATTAGTTCTTCAAAGCAGATTTCTTCTCGCTTACATAATTTATTTAGGTCCAGTACATACACTTTCTTAATGGTATCCAATGCTTTATACTGCACGTCTGGATCGGTGTCCTTGACAAATGGGGGAGAAATTCTTACTTCCTGTTCAGCAGAAAAACTCGGATGTTTATGCAGCATAGCACATAACAACAAATTGTCGATCAATCTCTTTAATCCATAAATTTCTATTGCGCTGTCTTTCTGAATATAATTTATAAATGGTTTGCATAGTTCGTGATGTTTTGCTTGATACTCGTAAAACACTTTGTTCATGATGAAGTTGTAAAAAAGAGTTTTTTCAGTGCTTCTGTTCGAAATACAATCGCTACTCCTTGACCACCGTTTGCATACCGTTCCCACTGAGCTGCACCCTCTCCAGCTTTTGAAAGGCAGAAAATATATGGATAGCTTTGTGGTAGTCGTTTTCTGATCTGTCGAAACACATCCTCAGCTTTCTCGATATGTTCTTGTAGAATTTGTTCCCGCACGCTCTTTTCAAAATCATTAATAAATCCAGTCAATTCAGTGAGGTCATTGACGACTTCGGTGCTACCAAATTTCTTTTTTGCTCAATATCCCATCTAGAGCCCGTATATTCGTATAATGCCACAAAGTATCTCCATAATCCTTAGCTAATTTCTGTGCAGCTGAATTTCTTCTGTCAATTGCATCTTGACTGCGCCCCATCGCTCTCACCTCGAAACAATTTGATACGCCATATAATATCTCCATTATAGCATCAAAACGCTGGGAATACAATTTATTTTATACTCACTATATAAAAATGGCTCCTGCCAGTTCCATCCAAAACCGACAGGCAGACTTCCATACATTTTCATTGAGATAGCATTTATCATTTTGGAATCTCTCCCACCTTAGAAAACCCACCCACAAACCGTACTTCAATCTGTTCTGTGGAAAGCACCGTCACCTGTTCCACTACCCGTCGTATAAAGTTCTCGTCAAATTCCGATAAGGAAAGATCTTCTACTGTAACTGGCTGACTTTTTTCTACATGGATGGACTCGGATATTTCAAGTTCTTTTAGTTTCTCCGCCAGTTCTGTCTTTTCCCTGGTCATTGCCTTGAACCGTTCCTCAAACAGTTCCGCTTTTTCGCTCTGTGCTGCGAACACCAGCAGAGTGGACATCTCCTGATCAATATGCTGGATTTTCTGCCGGATCGTTTCTGGGTTCTCTTTGGGTTCCCCGATGAAGAGGACCTTTTTCTGCACATCCTGTATTGCCCTTGAGATTTCTTCCTTGCTCTGATATACTGACCGGATACAGTTCAAGATCGCTTGGTGCAGAACCGGTTCTTTGATGCTGGGGGAATGCTGGCAGTACTTCTTCCCGAACTCCAACCGGTTGATGCACCGCCAGACGTGTTCTTTCGTTCCATCCCGTTTGATCCACATAGTCCGCCGGTACATAGCCCCGCATTCTCCGCAAACCAACCGTTCCGATAAGGCAAACTTACTAGTGTATTTTCCCTGCTCGGATTTTGTCCTCCGACAGGAAACCTTCCGCTTACTGTTTCTCCGGGCAATCTCCAGCTGAACCTCTTGAAAGATTTCCCGAGGGATAATGGCGGGATGATTGTCCGTTATGTAATATTGAGCTACCTCACCTCGATTCTTTCGCACCTTCTTTTGCAAGAAATCTGCTGTGTAAGTCTTTTGGAGCAGAACATCTCCGGCATACTTTTCGTTCCGCAGGATATTCTGAATCGTGCTTCTGGACCAGGTTCCCTTCCCCTTGGGAGAACGAATATGATCCTGTTCCAACTCTGCTGCGATTTGTTCCAGCGCCTCCCCATTCAGATAGCTGTAGAAGATCCGGGTGACCACAGCAGCGCCTTCCGGTTCGATCTCCGGTTCTCCATCCGCACCTTTCCGGTAGCCCAGGAAGTGGCTGTAATGAAAGGGAAACTTTCCCTCTTTATATTGCCGCCGCTTTCCCATAGTCACATTCTGGCTGATGGATTCGCTTTCCGCCTGAGCGAAGGCGCTGAACCAGGTGAGGTAAATTTCGCTGCTGACATCGCTGGTATTTAAGCCTTCTTTTTCAAACTCCACCGCCACATTCAGGCTTTTCAGCAGGCGGATGTAAGTGATGGAGTCCAGGGTATTCCGGGAAAACCGGCTCAGGGATTTGGTGAGAATCAGGTCGATTTTGTGCTTTTTGCATTGCTCAATCATTTTCATAAATTCCGGCCGGATGGTATCCTTGGTTCCGCTGATGCCGCGGTCGGCAAAAATCCCCGCACATTCCCATTCCGGATTGCTTTGAATCAGGTTGGTGTAGTAGGCCACCTGATTCTCAAAACTGCTTTCCTGTTCCTCCTGCTCGGTGCTGACCCGGCAGTAGGCTGCCACCCGGAGCCGTTTGCCTCGGTTTTGATTTTGGAGGAAAGGGTTTGCCGGGATTTCCCGGACCTGTTTGCGATGTTCCTGCATATTGCTCATTCCTCTATGATAATATTACGCCGTTCGTTAGCCGGATGGAAACTTCTCCGCCGCTGACAATGACACTTTTTACGATTTTTTCAAACAGGGTGGTATCTGCTGTTTCCGCTGGCTGCTGTCCGGCAAGACATTCGGCAATCCTTTGATTTTCCCATCCGCTTGCGGTACACACGCGGTATTTCTCCTGAGCACACTGCTGAATCAGACGCAGCAGTTCATCGGTATCCGCCTTGGGGTTCCCCAGCTTGCGGTTGATTTCACGGGTCAGCCGCATGGCGTCAATGGAAAGGAAATCCGGGTTTTGAACGCTTCTTTCCGTAAGGTTTGGTTCGGCAATCAGCCGGTTCAGAATGGCCGTAATCTGTCGAAGAAGCTGGTTGTCCTCCAGCCAGCCGCTTTCCCATCCGCAGTCCGGACAGCCCCAGGATATTTTACCGTTCCTGCAGGCAGTCCGGCAGAGTATCCGTCCGCATTTGGGACAGGCAATTTTCTCCCGGATTTCCTTGGGGAGAATTGCTTCCTTTTTTCTGCCGCCGGAACGCCGGGCACAGACAGCATCATATAACGCCTGTTCCACAATGGACGGATATTCCTCTGTCCCTGTGTATCGGGCGTCGTCCAGAATCCGGCACACCATATTCTTGTTCCAGGCTGCAGTCCCTTCCCGATAGGGAACTCCCTGCAACATGGCGCTGGCGGCCAGTTCCGGAGTGGTTTTCCCCAGGCGGTACTGTTCGAAAATCTCCCGCACCAACCGGGCTTCCTGCGGGTTGACCAGGATCTGCCCTTCCCGCATTTGATACCCGAAGGGGAATACCCTCTTTTTGCTCATTTTGATCCTACCTTTCTGCCGGGTCTTCCAGTTTCAGCCCATTTTTCAAGTGGAACACGATGCTCTTGTCAGAAACGGCGGCCTGCTCCACAGTTTTTCGGAAAAGTTCCGGGTCGAAGCTGTCCGGCAGCGGAGAGGACACCAGGGAAAGCAGCTGTTTGGTCTGCTCAATGATCCCGGTGTAGTCGTTTGCGTCCCGATACCGCTGCAAATCCTTTCGCAGTCTGGCGATTTTTTGTTCCAGCTCGTTATTCTGGGCGATAAAAAAAGCAGAATCAATGCACTCCTTTGCCCACAGGCTGAGGAGCGCGTGATTCTGCTCTGATAATATGGCGATTTGCCGGTTCAGTTCCATAGCGTCGGAATGGACGAGAAAGTCCCGGTCCTTGAGTTCCTCCAGGTGTTTGAGGTATTCCGCAAGGATTGCTTCTCTGTTTTGGGACAGCTTATGGAGGAGAAGGCAGAACTTATCCTGCACAAAAGTTTCCGCGCTCCCTTTCTGCTTGCACTGGTTTGAATGATACAAATGCCGGGAGCATATCCACCGAATCCCTCTGGCAGTTACCCGCCGGTACAGAATAGAACCGCATTCCCCGCAAATCAGTTTCCCGCTGAAAGGATAGGGAACAGCGGTCTGCTCCTGGCCAAATTTTTCCGATTTGCCTTGCAGCAGCCATTGAACCTTTTGAAAGGTTTCTCTGCTCACAATCGCTTCATGGGTATTTTCCGCGTAAAACTGCGGTTTTTCCCCACGATTATCGATCTTTTTAAACGGGATTTCATCGCTTCGATAGCTCTTTCGGTAGCGTTCATCTCCCATATACCGTTCATTCCGAAGAATATACAGAATACCATACCGGCTCCAAACAGGATTCCCATTCCGCTTAGGCACCCCCTCTTTCATAAGCTGACAGGCAATCTGACTGACTCCTTCTCCTTGCAGAAAACTGTCATAAACACGCCGGACAATACTCGCTTCTTCCTCACAAATAATCAATTTCCCATTTTGATCACACCGGTATCCGTATGGAATCTGCGACAGCCGGAAGGTTCCGTTCTGCATCCGCATGACAGCGCCCTTCCGCATATTCTTAGAGATGGAAATGGATTCCTCCTGGGCGAAGGCACTCATCATACTGAGGAACATCTCGTTGCTCATAACAGCGGTGTTGATCCGTTCCTTTTCAAAGGCCACCGTCACCCCCAGGTCCTTCAGCTCCCACACCGTTTTGATGCAATCCTGGGCATTCCGGGCAAACCTGGACACCGATTTGACCAGGATGCGGTCGATCTTTCCGGCCCGGCAGTCCCGCATCAGGCGAAGGAATTCCTCCCGCTTGTCTACCCGGGTGCCGGTGATGCCCTGATCGGCGTAAATGTCCACAAACTGCCAGTCCTCGTGGGCCTGGATGAATTGGGTGTAGTACTTCCCTGGGCGGAAAAGGAATTTCGCTGGTCTGCGGAATCGCTGCTGACCCGCGCGTAGGCGGCCACCCGCAGCTTGTCTGCGGCCTGGATCGTGACAGGCTGAATCACCCGAACCTCCGGCATTTTCCGTTCCCCCTTTTTCTCTGACAATAGTGCTGACCACTATCGGCAAAGACAACATTACCACAATCCTTCCCGGAAAGCTATCACGAAAACCACCAACAATATTTCCCAAACCAGAAGCACAACGGACAACAAAACCCCGATACCGGGAACGCATCCTGGTATCGGGGTCAGCTTGCGTTTTCAGTTGACTGGCGTTCCGCCTGGGGTTATTGCTCCAACTCGGCGATCAGTTTCCGGACTTCCTCAACAGGAAGCCTGACCAGCTGCGCGACCGTTTCCAGCGGCAGATTCATCTTCAAAGCGTTTCGGATCGTTTCCACACGCTCCTGCTGCATGCCTTTTTGCATGCCCTTTTGCATACCTTGTTGCATACCCTTTTGCATGCCTTGCTGCATGCCTTCCGACCGTCCGCGATCTTCGCGCTCATCGCCATACTTCCTTACCGCTTCACACATACGAGTAACCCCCTCCTGTTCTTCTTTTAGATAGTGAATCCGACCGGACAGCTCCGGGAACTGCTGCTTCCGGGTCCCGGTTTCGGTGAAAAACTCCATCAGCTCCGCCACAACGGTGCCGTCATGGTTGGCAGCGTTGATGTATAACTCATGGACGCCGTTGTCCAGAATTACATCTGTACCAGCAATCCCACGATAGATGGTATATTTCACTTGCCCTAGATGAAACAAGTCAAATTTCGTCATATAGATCAGATACAGTTCCGGCAGTTCCTCGTAATTTTTCCCCTTGTCCAGGTAGGAAATATCGATATTCGACTGGTAGTACCGCACCCGTTTCTGGTGATCGTCCTGATCCGCTACCTGCAGCTCCAGATTGTACAGCTTGTGCCGGGAATCCTCGGCCAGCGCGTCCAGCACCACCGAGTGGGTCCCCAGGTTGCGGATGGAGTATTGGGTTTTGATCTCCTTCACAACCAGATCCGGGATCTCCGTCAGCACCCGCAGGACCTCCTGGGCAGCGGCTTTGTCCTCCATGACCATCGCAAAAAAGTCGTCGTCGAACATGGTGAAGCTGCGCACCAGCTCCCGCTTCTGCTCAAAGGTCCCCATCAGGGTTTCATCGGTGATCCGCATCGCCACAGGCATCGCTCCCTTTCTTCCATCTCCATTATATCCGATTTTTTGGAATAAATCAACCGGCGGCTTAAATTTCATACCTTCTCACCCCAAACCGTTCCGCCAGCAGAAGATTCATCTTCTTCGCGTCCTCCATCGTGATTTTTCCCTGTTCCACCATCTTTCTCAGCGCCGAGAAGGCCATGAAGTACTGGATCTCCGCTATCAGCATGGGAGACGGCTTGTCCGGCTGGTAGATCGTCTGCATTTGAAACACTTCTTTCCTCAAAATATTCCGGGCTTTTCTTCTCCCGGATGAACCTTGCCGCATCTTCGATCCTGCGGGTCGTGGGCATAGGCGGCAGGGCGTCCAGCGCGGCATGGTGGTACCGTCCTTCCGGAACAGCACGGCAGTCCAGAATACTGATGACGCAGGTGTCTGTTTCGGTGCGGATGGCCCGCCCGAATCCCTGCCGCAGCTTTTTCTGCATCTCCGGGACAACCACAGCTTGGATGTACTCCTGCAGGCTGGGATACTGCTCCTTTTCCACCTCGCTCAACGGGTCGGGGACGGGAAACGGCAGCCGCGCCAAAATCAAGGAGGACACCATATCCCCGGGGAAATCCACCCCCTCCCAGCAGGCTCCGGCGGCGAACAGCACCGCATTGCCCATCTCCTTAAACTGCCGGATAACGTCCTGGGCGTTCCGCCAGACCGCCAGCAGCGGAAACGGGAATCCGTCCTTGAGCTGATGGTACGCCGCGCCCATCAAGGAGTAGGAAGGAAACAGGGCCAGGGTGTGCCCGAAGGTGGCGCGAACCAGCCGGAGGATCTGTCCGGCCAGGTACCGCGCCTCCGGATTACCGCCCATGCGGATACCGGGCGGCAGCTCCGGCAGGTAGAGCAGGCAGTTTTTTTCGTAGTCGAAAGGAGAACCTGCCGAAAAGCATTGCAGTCTTGTGTTTTGCGAAAGGCCCAGCACCTGCTCCGTCCGGTCGAAGCGTCCTCCGGCCAGCAGGGTGCCGGAGGTGAGAAGGATCGGTGTTTTCTGCTCCCACAGCGCCCGGTCCAGGAAGGCCGGAAGATTCCGGCTGGCGGCGCAGAGGGTGAGAATTTCGTCTTTGTCGTAGTCAAGGTACAGGATTTTCCTTCGGTCCGAGTTGGCAAGGGACCGGAAAAGCTGCCCTGCTTCTTCCAGCCGGTGCCTGAGAATATGGGAAACGGCGCACCGGTGGAGGGCGTGGCTGAATACCTTGAGGATCTGCCGGAGGGCGCTTTCCCGTTTAGGGGTTAGCAGAAAGGCCGTCCGTTCTGCGTCCTCATCCGGGGCTGGCAGGGTGTCCCACAGTGCCCCGCAGCTCTCTTTCAGCTGCATGGCGGTGTAGGGGTACCCTTCCGCCGAAAGGGCGGCACAGAATTCCTCCACATCTTCCTGAGAAAAGCTCTGCCCGGTCATCTGGCGGGCGGCTTCCGGCAGCTTGTGGGCTTCGTCCACTGCCAAAACCCCGAAATCATGGAGCAGGGGCGGCAGTCCCCGCAGCCGGTGGATGGCGTCTGCCAGCAGGTAGTTGTGATTGCAGATCTGTAGCGCAAATTTTCCACTGCGGGCATTGTTCAAGTACTGGCGGTAGCGGCAGGCTTTCCGCGGACAGCTTTTGGGGCACACCTGCGGAACACAGACCTGCCGCCGGTCGAAGCCGCTTAACTCCGGCACCTCGTCTAAATCCAGAATATGCTTCAAAGAATCCAGGGCTTTTCTCTGCTCCGGGTTCTTTTTCTTGTCCCGGATGGCGAAAAGCCGCTGGGACAGACGCTCGTCGCAGACAAAGCGTTCCTTGCCTTTGCGGATAATACCTCGAATTGGTATTTGAATCAGTTGATTCTCTAAAAACACTTGGGACAGAAAGGGGAGATATTCCCCCAATATGGCGTTTTGCAGCGCGATACTGGAGGTGGAGATCACCACCGGCTTTGGGCTGCGGGTATATTTCCGCCACAGGATGCAGGCGGTCAGGTAGGCGTAGGTTTTGCCGATGCCCACCCCCGCGTCGCAGAGGGCGATTTTGTTTCGGAACAGGGCGTCCAGCATAGCGTGGCAGAGGGAAATCTGTTCCTCCCGCACCGCCAGCCCCTTTTGGGGCAGAAGGGTGCGGAAGATTTTCTCCGTTTCTTCATGCGCCTGTTCCATAGGATTGTGGTTCATTTTCTCACTCCTCGGTTGGCGGCAAACTGATGCGGCGCAAAGAATTGCGCCGCACGGATTCGCCGTCAACGTCATGTTTTCGGCAGTCTGAATTACAATCGATTTTTATGCGAATGCGCCTATTTGCAGCTCGCCCCCGGCGCTTTGGGAACCATGCGGGCAGGCTTTTGGACCGAAAGCCGTTCACTGGCTCTCCGGGGGTCTTGCTGATTACAACCCAGGGTCGGCCAGCCCATCTGACGTGTGGGCAGACGATATCGCGTATCATTGTTCCCCCGCCCGGAGTCCTGGCGAAAAGGCTGTCCGTGGCCTCTTTCCGGTCAAGAATACTCGCTCCGATCCGGTTCGGATCATCTTCGCGTGCTTTCCGTGTCGCTCGTCTGGGCGGGAACGTACCCGCATGGCTGGTATTCGATTGTCAAGCTCCGAACGAACGGCCTTTTTGACCCGTTCACTATATAGCCGTTGGAAAAGGGGGAAATATAACGCACGTCAAAAATATTTTTTCAATTTTTTCCTCAGACGGTAAATCCGCATATTAACGGCATATTCGTCCATTCCAAGCAAGCGAGCAATCTCCCTGCTGCTGCACCCTTCCAGTTTCAGCAGGATGATTTGGAGGGTATACTTGTCCGCGGATTGGAGCACTTGAAAAAGCTAGGAGTTCTCAATGTTCTCCAGCAGATTGTCTGCGGTTTCAGATGGCAGCTCCACATCCTTTGCGGCAATCCAATCCACATAGGGGGACCATTCCTCCCACCGTTCCAAAAACCGGCGTTCGCTTTTAAACTGTGCCCAATCGTATGTATGAAGCCGCTGGATGGTGTCCTCGTCCACACCCAGTTCCCGCAGCTTCTTTTCTTCCGCTTCTTTCCATTTGAGCCATTCTTTCTCGGCTCTGGCCTTATTGTATGCCATAAAAATACCTCCAGTCAGTCTGAAAATTTTTCATTCAGACTGCCGGAGGCGGCGCACGGGGCCATCCCGCCCAAAAATGGGCACAAAAAAACACACCTGCTGAAAAGCAAGTGTGCTCTGTAATTTTACTCTGCTGTTCGTGCGGCTTTTGCGGATTTCGGTTTCCTGCCGCACCTGGATTCAGGGGCCTCTTAAAGTGTTCCTCTTATTGCAAAACTAAACGATGCTCCATATATCATTCAAAATATGGCTTTGTGCCGCTACATACATCGCCGCTTTCAATATAATTTCCGTTTGAATTGTAAACATCCAGCACGACTTTGGTCCGATAGAAATGCCGGTCTACGGCTTTATACAAAATTGTCGCTTCATCTATCTGGGTAGAGCCTGTAAAACGCTCTGATTTTACATCCTCCCAGTCTGTGCCATTGGCGGATTCTTGTACTATGACTGTCAGTTTTATCTCCGGGTTTTCCAGCCAAACATGGTAAGAACCTTTAGAAATAACAACGCCATTTGTAATAGAAATACTTGCTTTTATATAGCTGATTTCCTCATAGCGTGTGTCGATAATTGGTTCACCTACTTCTGTGTCGATGTCAGCGGCTAATACAGGAACTCCCGACATAGATGTGAGAGCAATCCCCGCACCTACTAAAGCCGCCAAAAGTTTTTTCATATGAATTCCTCCTAGATATATTTTCAGTATATATAGACGATCATTATCAAAAATGCAACAAAAAACGGCTTTGAGGTTTGACGCCAAAGCCGTTTTGCATTTATTTTTATTCCGCAATATTTTCAGCAATCCGAATCATTTCTTCGATAGAGAGCTGCCCTTCCAGTATACAAGAGTATTGTCCCACAGTCCATATGAGGGTATTTCTATCTTCCTTTTTTACGCTGATTGCTTTTTTTCCGTTTAGCGAAAACTCGGACACTTCTGCATTTTCTGTATCAACATTTAATCCGGAATCTGAATCCAAAGAGTTAATCATCAAAAAGATGACATTTCCGACATCATTTTCAATTGAATAATAGGTTGTTTTGGAATCTGCTGATACAAGAGACGCTTCATATCCTTCCGGTAAATAACCGAAGGTTATATCAGTCATATCGCTTTCTTCCTTAAAATGAATCGTCGATGAATCTTTCTGCAAACTGATCAGCCAGTTAATAAAAGGGGTACGGATGGCTTCTACTGTAATGACGATCGTGCAGACTCCAATCAGAAGAATCACCAAAAATACTGATACCTTCTGAATAGCACGACCTGCTGTTTTGAAGGCATGTTTCCATCTTTGCCGCTGGAGCGTACGGTCAATCGTTTCCATAATCATTTTTTCTTCATGCGGATCAGGTTGATACTCTGGCTGCGAATTTAATTTTTCTATCTCCACCTCCGCTTCTTCGAGTTCTCTCTGTCTCAACAAGTGCATTGCTATTTGGAGTTTCAAATCATCGTATTTTTCTTGAAATACTGTATCACTTTTCATCAAATTCACCTCGCATCAATTGAAGTGCATGCTTTTTAGCGCGGCTAATATAAGTCCGAATACTAGTCGGCTTGATTCCCAGTTTTCTTGCCAGTTCCTCGCGGCTCATATCATCCTGGTACAAACTCTGCAGAATGACTTGGTCAACCTCCGGCAATGTATAAAATCCTTTGAAAAAACGTTCATACGCTTCCTGATCTTCCATTTCTTTTTCAACGGAAGACTGATTCTGCCGGTCCGGAACAATGTCGACATCATAGTCGATCACTAATAATTTCTTTTTTCTTCTATAATCTACGATTACGCTTCGAATCGTCTGACATACATAAGCGGTAGTCTGCGACTGACTAAGTTTTTGTAATTGCTGGACGTTGTTAATGAGCCGGACAAAACAGTTTTGCATACAGTCCTCCACATCGTCCGTTGGCATGGCATCTGCAAGCCGTTTTTTTATCTGTGCAAAATACCTTTTATATATTCCGATTAACAGCTCCCGTTGCTCATCCTCTTCCACAAGCAGTAAAAAGGCTAACATGTCATCATCCTAACTCTATTTTATTAACATGGAAAATTGCTCCACAGTTTTGAAGCCGGTACCGTCAAATTTTTAAGTCTCTTTTCCGAAGGGAATCTTTCAAAGCCAGAGCCAGGTCTGTAATAACCCGCAGTTCTTTTGGCGAACAGTCCTTGGAAAGATCCAGCAGCTGGTTTTCAAATGCGTGACGTTCACATTCCAGGCTGTCGCAGAGCAGGTCGTTCACTGTACATTCCAGAATGTTGGCGATCTTTACCAGCGTATTTAACCCGACTTTCGACGCCGCGCGTTCTATGTGTGAGATATTAGAAGGTTCTATTCCGGCCTGTTCCGCCACATAGCTCTGCGTCAGCCCCTTTTCCTGCCGCCGCTGGCGAATCCGTTCCCCTAACGCCACATAATCCAGTTCCATCCCATAACCTCCCAATCCGTTTCCTTTCTTCCTTTATATGTTATTTTAACCCCTTTTCGGGATTTCTTAAATAACGTATAAATCCTATTGGGAGTTATATTCTTGTCCTTCTGTATATACTCCTTCCTAACATTATGTGAATTTATTATATTTTTATTAACATCGGTTTCGCTGGGTTTACAAAAAATCCTTTCCTTTGTCTTTAAAAAATAAAGAGGATTTTTATGGAAAATCTGGCAGATCTTGTTGAAAAAGCGAAAAGGAACACAGGGGACATGGAACTTCTCATTGAACGCTTTACACCTTTAATCCGGCATCTCGCACACAGGCTTCCTTATGAGTAGCAGGATGCGGAACAGGATATGAAGCTTACGTTTTTGCAGCTGATCCATAAAATCGACCTGGAAGAAATGCGCAGCCGGGAAGATAAGTATCTATTAGGATACATTGCGACGGCGATGAAAAACCGCTGTTTTGACCTTCGGAACAAGTATTACCGGGAGAAGAGCTGCGAACAGGCGTTGGATGATATGGTAAGCCTGCCGCAGGATAATGATATACTGTTTGAAGAGATGATCGAGTTGGAACAGTTTTGCAGTTTCCTCACAAAGCTTCAAAACAGATTCTGGTTGCGGAATATGTTTACGGGTATTCAGACGTAGAGCTTTCCAGGAAACTGCATACGACAAGGCAGGCTGTCAATCGGACGAAAAATCGGGCGATTGATATGCTTCGGAATTTTTATGGGAAACAGAATTGAGTAGTGTAACTCTTAAAAAGGTCACCTAATGGTGACCTTTTTAAGTATACTAGGCTCATTGCTATTTTTTCTTCCAGATGATGAATAAGACCACCGCTGCTACTGCTGCCATCGCGCCAAGTGCGAAAACCAGCGGGATGATCCAGTTCACTCCGCCGCTTGTCCGTCCCGGCGTTTCCTCCCGGCTCATTTCTTCATATAATTCATCAGAAGGTTCCGGGCTGCTTTCCGATATGGAAGATTCCAGAATGGATTCTTCCGGCAGAGATGATTCTGCTGGCAGCGGCGGCTCGGCCGCGGCGGAACTTTCACTCGCTGCGGATGAAGGCTTCTCCTGCTCCGCACTGCTCTCCGCCTGTGGCTGGGATGCAGGCTTAGAGGCGGTTTGGGCCGGTTTGGAAGTGTCAGCCGGTTTCGAGGAAGGCTCTGCAGGCTTGGATGATTCTGCCGGCTTGGAAGGCTCGGGTTTGCTTTCCTCTGGAATGGAGGGTTCCGGCTGGGACACCTGGCTGGGATAGCAGGCAGCCCAGGCTTCCTGCTGTTCTTCTGACGGCATTCCCCGAAGTTTCACCATTTCCTCGTTGCGGTCGGAATAGAGTAACTGCACATCCCGATAGATCACCAATCCATCCATAGGATCGTCCATTTCCACTGTGGTCAATGTGTCGGGCAAAGCAACGCTGAGGCCCTCCCCAAAAATCCCGTTCAGGGCATAAGGGCGCAGCGTTGTCACTCCCCAGGGAATTACAACGGTATTGGTATCCTCCATGCGGGAAAAGGCATATCTGCCGATAATCTGCAGATTCGGATGGAAGGGCTGATCCGGGCGAAACACGGGACAATGAATCAATTCGCTGTAATCTTTGGTATAGAGACATCCTTCGTACATGGAAAAATAGTCGTTGTCCGACGATATGACAATGTTTTGATTCTGGTATAGATTGTTTTTATCAAGCTTTTGCACATTGGGGTGAAGGGTAATGGTGTCGCGGCCCCGGGGGCTGTACAGCATTTCCTTGTAATCCTCCGTGTAGAGACAGCTGTCATACAGATTCAGATAAGGGTTTTCTTCGCTCAAAGAAACTGAAGCTGCCTGGTAAATGCGGGTTGGGATTATTTTGAGATCTTTTCCCAAAGTCAGGGTGCGGTCAATAAGCCCAAAGCTGAGGCCGAAAGCACTTGTAATTCCATCCCCGATGACCACATGCTGAACATCATCTGCGCTTAAGCCGGCGACATTTTGAATGATGTTCTCCAAATTATTGATGTCAGGGAGTGCCCCATCCCCGTAGAAGGTCATGGTCTTGGCGTCGGTATCGATTTTCCAAAATACAGCGGGATTTTCCTCAAATTCCCCCTGGATTTCCTCAGCAAATGCTGTCATGCCCGTGCACAGGCAGACAGCAATGCTCATGACTGCCGCTGCCAGAAACGTTTTCCATATCTTTTTCATGGGTTACATCTCCTACTGGTCACTGCATCCAAACGCCGTTAGCGTCCACATAAAAACCATCTGGCGTGCGGGTGTTGGTAAGCATAACGCCGTCCGTACCCACATAGTACCACTTTTTGTCCAGCCCATAAATCCATCGGCTCTTGGCGATGCCGCCCCAACTTTGGAAATAGTACCACTTACCGTTAATCAGGTACCAACCGTTGGCCATCATTCCGCCCCAGGGACGGAGGTAATAGGTGCTGCCGTTATAGGTAATCCACCCGGTCTGCATGACACCATCGGTTCCCAAATAGTACCACACATTGTTTACAAACTGCCATGCCGTTTTCTTGACATTATTTTGATAATAGTACCACTTATAGTTCTCCTGCACCCATCCGTTCTGCGCAGGTTTTACCGTCTGGTTGGGATAATATTCCGACAGAGAGTTGACAGGATAAGCCATGGGTGTCTGGTAGCTATCTGTTTTGCCCTTCAGGATATTATCCACCAGCTGGTTGTTTTTCTGGTAAATAAAGCGACTTCCGCTTCCTCTGATTTTGCCAGGCAGAGATTCTTCTGTCATATAAGTAATGGTGTTTGGTAGCACGACATATTGATTATTCCCGCTGACACCAATAATTCCAGAGAAAGCTCCGTCCTCAATGGTTGTGACACCCCATGGAATCACTACATGAGAAAATGTATTGGCAATTCCGATTACACCGTCAAATGCTCCAGCGGCAATCGTTTTGACGCCGGGATAGAGTGTTGGTTCCACAATGCAGTAAGGGCAGTACAGCAGTTTGCTCATATCCTTGGAATACACGCATCCCTCATAGGAAGCAAAATAGGGGTTATCCTCTGAAATGGTGATAGGGCCTGACGCTTGTTTGAGCGTATCCAGACTTTGGAAACCCTTCCCCACATCTATACTACCGGTGGGGAACCCGATATTAGAAATCCCAGTGATCCCGTCGCTGAAAACATAGTTAATTTTCCCATCACCTGAAAAATCCACAGCTTCAAGCCAGGGGGATTCTGTCACCTGTCCGGAGCCAATCACTGTGATGGTGGAGGTATCGATGTCCGCCTCCCATGTAAAGCCTCCCTCAATCGTTCCGCTTTCTGTGGCGGCGAAGGTGGTAAGCCCCATGCACAGACTAGCGGCGAGGCTCATCACTCCTGCTGCGAGCATAATTTTCCAGATTTTTTTCATTTTACGCACCTCTTTCTGATTTTCAAAATAATCCAAATAATTTTTTGAACTGAGGTTTACAAATTCGCGGCCTCTGTATTCTTTATATAGTGAAAACGTTCTTCAGACTGACAAACAACAGCCCCAACTTTTATTCTACTGATTGTCATGCGGTAAGGCGAACGGGTTCAATATACAAGAAAGGCGGGGGATTCCAATGGAAATATCCCGCGGCCAGCAGCCGCTTTAACAGTTTGAAAATCACAGTCACAAAAAATTTTAGGAGGTCAAAATTATGGCTACTTACAACAAATCCGGCGTGGTAAGATACTACGTCACCACCGACACACACTACACTCCCTGGGGTTATCGCAATGGCGTGAATGGTAAGACAATCCATTTCGACTTAGGCGATAACACGACTGGTTGTGAATTTGGAGAACCCGACACTCCAGAGGAAATGAGCACTGCAACCGGCATTGCTTTGGATGGCAATCACGATACTGCTGTTCTGGGTGGTATCCGCAAGGGACTTCAGATTTATCGTGACACTACGCATAAAATTATCTTCTTTGGTTTAGACTCCGGGACCGCTGATCTCGAAGGCATACAAATTCCAGACGAACAGGTTTACGAAATGGCCGAAACCATGGAAGGTCTGGCAGACAACTGGGATGTTGCTGTACTGACTCATTTTCCGCTGTTTCCTGGTGTTCGAGATCAGACTGAACCGAAGTGGGACTGCGGTAGTTGCTGGGGAGGCCATGAAGCGTCTGTCAACAACTATGCTGGGAAAGTACATAAGATCTTAAATGCTTATCAAAGTCATACTTCCACTGCGATTGATGGGAGAACTTACGACTTTTCAGACAAAAATGGCTACGTCATCGGCTGCTTCGCTGGACACATCCATACTCATGTGAAATGTACCTATAAAGGCATCCCAATGGAGGCATTTACAACGAATGGTTCCGATGAATGGGTGAAAGATGTGGGCTATAGGAATAATGGACTTTATATTCCGTATGAAAACTACATCAACGTGAATTTTGACAGCAAAACCATCAATGGAATGTCGTTTGCAAATCCTGATGAAACATACTTCCAGCAGTACACTAGTTATCACAATGAGGCAAATTGTTACTATATGGACAAGGCGTCCTGCAACTTCAAGATGCAACCCGATACCACTGCCCATCCCAAATTCTATGATGGCGTCTACATTGGCTACTCTTATAGTACGCTGGACGGCACTTCCTTCGGGAAGAGCAACCGCTTTGATCGTTACTGGCCTTTCAACACTGATGTTACCCTCAGTATCGGCGGGAGAAGCGTTTCTGCGTGCTCCATCTGGTTTGACAACTGCGGTCGGCTTCGTTACTACGCTCCCAATCCTCCTTCTGCTAACTTTGAATCTTATAAGGAGATTGAGAATTACGATAATGTCCGCGTAACCTTCAAGGCCAATAACGTCCAGTGGACCTTTCAGGACGGTCTGCTTGTATCTTCTGTTTCTGTCTACAAGAGCGGCAGCTTCATCGGCAAGAATGGTTACGGCATTACATTTGGCAGCAATGGCGTTCCTAAGGGGATTACCCTTAATGGAGGTGATCCGAAAGATTACGGTACCGGTGAAAACTATATCAATGTCATGAGCATTCAGATTTATTCCGGTACAGATCTGAAGGAACTCACAGCCACTCCGCAGATCGGTATTACCGGTACCTTCAGCGCTCTCAGTAAAATTGATCTTGCCCGCTCCACTTCCAGCGGGGCGAACCAGATTTCTTCTGCGGACAACGTGCTCATGCGTGTAGTCGGAAACAACAACGCTGTCATTTGGATTTATAATGGTAAACTAACCGCTCTGACTGATCAGCAGGTTCTGTAACAATTATCAGCACTGTATACCGCTCAGGATTTTCCGGACAAGGCATTTCCTTGCCCGGGCCAAAAAGGAGGAACTTTAAAATGGCTGTTTCAAACGGAAAAGTCTACTACATCTCGGGCTATGCCGGCGGCGGGTACTACCTTAACAGATGGGGATCCGGCGCTGTGAGTAATCACCAGAACGTGACCCTTTACACCAAAACTCCCGACCCTGACCAGCAGTGGAAGCTGAAATCTGTCACCGGTGGTTATCAGATCCTTTCCATGCTGAACAACGCTTACGGTCTGAACATCTATCCGCCCAACAACAACAACTGCGATCTATACCCGGTGGCAGGCAATGAAAATGATGCGAAAATCACCTTGATTGCAGTGAACGCAAGTCAGAATATATATCGTATCAAGTTGACCAATTACAGCTACTACCTGACCGCCGTCAGTAATTCCAGCGGAGCCAACGTCTACTGGGCGGCTTCCAACGGCTCTACTTCCCAGCAATGGAAGTTTGAGGAGGTGTCCTCTGGCGGAAGTGATACGAGTAAAACGCTTTCTCTCCCTTCCAACCGTTCTTGTAACTGGAATCAATTCTACACAGAAATTGTAAATGTTGCTGGTAATGTTGGCTGTTCCATCACTTGCGGATTGGACGTTGCAAACTTCTACGGCCCCACCAGCTATACGATCAATGATTTGAAAAATTACTGGGGCAGCGGTGGATATTCTTGGGCTTTGCCAAGTAGCTGCAACGGGAAAATTATGGGGTATAGCCATGGTACTGAGTATACAGACACGCAGCGTTTGGCAACCATTCGATCTGAAATTAATGCTAATCGGCCAGTTATTATCAAAATCGTTTCTTCCAATGTAAACGACACTCATTTTGTCGTTGCATATGGATATCGAAATGGCGGGACCACAAACGATAATATTCTGGTATTTGATCCGGCCAATAATGGCAGCGGTGCAACAGGGCGAGATACAACTCTGGCAAATGCGATTTCCTGGAACTCCAAAACGAGAATGCTGGAATTGCGTCTAACCCAACGCAAGTAATTCCCATCTTTGACTTAGCGCGCGGGGCGGCTACAGGGTTATGTTGAATTCCGCAAACCGCCACCCATCTTCCGTATTCACCATGCGGATCGGAAACGATTTCGTGTAGACTTCCCCGCCGCCCAAAGGGACATAATGACCGATGATGTTAAAGATGATTTCTTCCTCTGTTTTACTGATCAGCTCGTACTCATCTGGTTCCAGACGACCAGGTAAGCTGCCCCGCGCCGCCTCTATATAGCAAAGCCGGCCGTCATGCTCCAAAAAATAGGGCTCATCTAAATCGGTGCCAAGCCGTTGTGCGATACATTCTTCGGTAAAAAGGGGGCGCATCATAGCCATAAAGTCATCCCATTGCGCGTACCGGCCGTTGGAAATTTTGTAGCGCATCCCATCAATTTCGACGCTTTCCCCATCCGAAGTTCCGCCAAAAGAATCGTCGATGTTGGTGGTGTCAACGGAAATGGCGGAATAGATCACTTTTGCCCGCAAATAGAGTTCCTGCTGCGTTTCATTCAGAAAATCTGGCAGAGGGGTTTCCCACTCTTCCTCCGTAAGAGGCGGCTCCTGTAGGGAATCGGGTTCCGACGAAGAATCGTCGAGAGAAGATTCTGCAACGGAAACGGATGGTTCTTCGTTAGAAATGGGCTTTTCAATCCGGCTGCACCCCATCGCACTGACCAGCATCGCTGTGCAGAGCAAAACGGCAAGCATTCGTTTCATTCTACATTCCTCCTGTCGTCTCTGCGGCGGTTGACACAAGGCCATTTCGGTCCGCCGGCGAAATTTGTTCGGAAAGGATTCCCGGCACCGGGGTATCGTTCCTCCTGTGGGAACGATACCCCCTATTCTCTTTCTACCTTTCCGGATGCGGCTATTCTATCTTTTGAGGCGCATAGAGGGTTCACCGCTATTCATCCTCGCGGTGAACACAAACGCCCTATAGGCAGCGGTATAGGAAAGGAGCTATCTTTCGTACCGCAATACTTTTATATAGCTTCCACCCCTCCTTTATATAAGAAGACGATCAAAACAAAAATTGCAACAAGCATTCCCTATGTTTTGCAAATAAAAATGAATTTAAATCCTTTTTGTATTATAGCTCCATTTTACCACACCTTTTCGAACATATCAACCTTTTTCTTTACAACTTGTTAAGCAGACTTTATGGAGTAAAAGAACACCCCGACATATGGATAACTTTTTTCTCCATATACCGAGGTTATCTCTTCTATAGCATTTCCTTTTCGGGTATTATCAGTCTCACGTCATATCTCTTTTCCGAAGGGAATCTTTCAAAGCCAGAGCCAGGTCTGTAATAACCCGCA
>ERZ827363.488-NODE-488-length-43206-cov-18.448217_pt1 | contig 43206 bp, 40 predicted proteins | sample MGYA00519776_ERZ827363 | MGnify/ENA primary metagenome ERZ827363 (study PRJEB31778, sample SAMEA3449288) | human gut metagenome | biome: human gut; feature: human-associated habitat; material: faeces | place: United Kingdom | collected 2010/2012 ... | reverse complement strand
ATATGTAAAAACCTCTAATTTATAATTAATAAATTTAACATATTTAAAGGCTGAATGCTAGATAACATATAACTTTCAGCCATCGAAAATTTTATACTTTCCTGTACTTTAAAAAATAACCTGACTTTAACTAAGCCAGGTCATTTTTATTCTACTATTTTAACATTACCTTCACCAAATACTTTTTCTAATTCTACAAATATATCACTAGATAAATTTACCCACATATTTCTTGGCATTCTATAATTTTTTCTATCATTTGCTGTAAATACATACAAAGGTGTATTTCCTGCATATTCATTACAAATTTCCATAAGCTTTGGCTTAGTGGCTCTGGCCATATCTAAATTATCAACTCTCACATAAACTTTAGATGAATCTACTTTTTCTAGAAGTTCCATAGTTTCACAGATAATCTTCACAGCTTCATCTTCTTTCATACTCACTCTTCCCTTAATAATAACAAAGGCATCAGCAGTAATTAAATTTCTTACTCTATCTAAAGTTTTAGGGAAAACTATAACTTCTATAGTAGCACTTAAATCTTCAATTTTAATAAAAGCCATTATTTGATTATTTCTCGTAACCTTTTGAGTAACTTCTGTAATTATTCCACCAACAACCACTTTATCTTCATCATGTATTGAATATTCTTCATGGTCAATACCTTCATTATGTGCTTCTTTACAATCATAAATCTTTTGTATGGTTGTAGATGTCATCACCTTTAAACTTTTAGCATATTCATCAAGAGGATGTCCTGATAAATATAGACCTGTCATTTCTTTTTCCATTGCTAATAAATTATTTTTAGCAAACTCTTTTATATTTGGATACATAACTTCTGGTGCTTTAAAATCTTCATCTTCCGTTAATCCAAATAAGCTTATTTGACCATCTATATTTCTCTTTCTTTCACTTGCCATACTATCCATCAACTTTTCATGTACAGCTAAAAGCTTTGATCTAAATATTTTAAAATCATCTAATGCTCCAGCTTTAATTAAGCTTTCTACAGCTCTTTTATTGATGGCTGATAAATCTATTTTATTGATAAAGTCTGTTATTGATTCAAATTTACCTTTTGAATTTCTAGCTTCAACTATACTATCAACCACATTAATACCTACATTTTTTATAGCTGCAAGCCCAAATCTTATTTTATCACCTTTTACAGTAAACTTAGAATAACTCTCGTTTATGTTTGGTGGAAGAACTTGAATTCCTTGGCTTTCAGCAAAGTTAATGTAATGTGCAACCTTTTCTGAACTTCCCATCATGGAATTTAACATAGCTGCAATTGTTTCAACAGGATAATAATGCATTAAATATGCAGTTTGATAACCAACTACTGCATAAGCTGCTGCATGACTTTTATTAAAAGCATATGAAGCAAAATCCATCATTGAATCAAAGATGTCGTTTGCCGCTTTTTCACTTATCCCATTTCTTAAGCAACCTGGAACTTCAACATTTCCTTCTTCATCTACAATTCCATAAATAAAGTTTTTACGTTCTTGTTCCATTACACTATGTTTTTTCTTAGACATGGCTCTTCTAACCATATCACTTCTTCCTAAGGAATACCCTCCAAGCTTTCTAACTATTTCCATTACCTGCTATAGTGATAGGTAACTCCACCTTCGTCTTAACGGTCAGGCTTTGTTTTCCCCCACTTCACACCGTACGTGCGACTTTCACCGCATACGGCGCTCCATTAATTCTCACAAATGTATTTCATTCTTTCGAATTTTCTTGTTAAATAAAGTTCTCTATCTTCATACATATATTGAAATAAAAACTTAGAAAATTTCTTACCGCCTAAAAAATAAAAAATATTTTCACTCTTAGTTTTAAAAATACGTATCTCTTTATAATTAAGTATACTTAGAATACTATTTACTAAATTATAACTACCAACAAATCCTGATCGTTTCTTACTAATATCAGTAATTCCATCACCATCAAATACACCACGTATAAAATCCCTATAGTATTCTTTTGTAATATCTTTTGGAAATACTTCTAATCCTGTTTTATGTGGTATAATTCCATAATTCATTAGACTTTCACACATATGCCTAGAAGTTAAACTAACATAATAGCTAGTATTTTTTCCATTCCTTACTTTAGTCTTGTTTTTTGATTGAATTGCACTTAAAAAATTATCAATTAATTCTTTGTCTTTAATAGCAATATGTATTTTAAGGGAATATTGACCATTAGTTATACTTACATTTCCATCTGCCATTATCCAACCTAAATAATATGCTTTATCAAAAGAATCAATACGATCAAAATAATCTTCTCTTCCTATCATAGACTTTGGACCCCTATGATTCATCTTATAACTATTTTCTCTTAACAAATATGATACTATACCTCTTTTTAAACCTAATTTATTAGTTATTTCTGTTGTATTCAGTCCACTTTCATATAATTCCCAAATATATTTAACAAACTCTTCATCATATTTCTTGTTATAACTTCCACCATTTCTAACTTCAATATTTTTTTCTTTAATCCATTTTCTAATAGTAGCTTCATTCACACCTACTATCTTAGATACTTGATTTGCTGAATAACCAACTAAATAATATTCTATTGCTTTATTTTTCATTTCAATATCGTATCTCATTTTTAACCACCTCTAGTATATTATTTCCAACACACTAGAGAACATACATTCTGAATTAACTATGCCCCTTGGCTCCGTAAAAATTACTTTACTTCTCAGCTACTACAGGCTGCTGCCCTCATTCTTCATAAATCATTTCCTATTTATTCATAGCGTCGATAACTAACTATCTTAGCATCTATGGAATGAGTTCAAACGTTCCTATCATTCTATCTTTACATATTAACTTAGGCTTTCTCTAGAACCGTTAAGTATCTTTTCGCTTTATAAGGGTTAGCTAAAGACGATTATATTAATAACCATAAATTACATAACCAAGAATATATAATTTACACTTAAATGTATGCTTTCTTTTTAGCATATTAATGGTTGTCGATTCATCAAACGAGAATTTCTATTCGTAGCCATATTAATTTTATAGACCCCCGATTACTTCTTTAACCACTTTTCAGGTCCAATTTTCACCGACTTTAACGAGCTTCATACATATAATATGTTAATCTATTAATGCATGTCGTAGCTTAGGGAAGAACTGCCCTTAACAGTTCTTAAAAGGACTTTCACCTTTCATTTCAAATGATAAGTTAGATATTTATATATCCCTACAATTTTATATTATATTTCTATAATTTTTATATTTGTAGAACGTTTCGCACCTTGATACACCATTACACCATACGTTACGTCTAAAATATCTTCCAATTCAGGAGTTTCATAATGTACACTGTCTTTATTTCTCTTACCTTCAATATATCTTGGAATTTCAGCCATAGGACCTGGTCTATATAAAGAAATACCAGCTATGATATCTTCTAAACAGTCTGGCTTAAGTTCCTTCATGAATGAAGTCATACCTGGTGATTCTAATTGGAATACCCCTGCTGTTTTTCCTTCACCAATCATCTTATAAACTTCTTTATCTTCAAAGTTTATCTTGTCTAAATCTATTTCTATTTCTCGGTTTGCTTTAATCATTTTAACAGCATCACTCATAACTGTTAATGTTCTAAGACCAAGAAAATCCATCTTAAGTAACCCTAATTCTTCCAATGTTGTCATATCAAATTGAGCTACTATATTATCTTCATTTTTTTGTAATGGTACATATTCCACCAATGGCTTTGATGCAATAACAACGCCTGCCGCATGAGTAGATGAATGTCTCGGTAAGCCTTCTAACGTCTTACTTACATCAATAAGAGTTTTCACCCTATCATCAGTATCATATGCTGCCTTAAGCTCTGGATTCATATCTAAAGCCTTTTCTATGGTTATCCCTAGCATTGTAGGAATCATCTTGGCAACTCTATCAACCTCTGCATAAGAATAATTCATAGCTCTACCTACATCTCTTATACAAATTCTTGCTGCCATAGTACCAAAAGTAATTATTTGTGATACATTGTTAACACCATATTTATCAACAACATAATCAATTACTTCTTGTCTTCTCTCGTAACAAAAATCCGAATCTATCTATTACTACCCTCTTTTTCAAGATACTTTAACACTGATTTTTCAGTGGGTATAGACTATATCTTCTCCCACCGCCCTTTACGGTTTGGGATGCCCCACTTCGCAAATATAACTAAAATAAATGCTACGTGCCTTTGCACTAGTCGTTGGACCTTTCTCTCTTCAAGACTTGGCTGCTGGTTATCCAATCCTTTTAATTTTTATGGTTAAACCACCATTACATTTAAGCTTATTTCATCCTTCTGCTTTGGTTTAAAAGGCTCTAAGGACTTTCCAGCAATTCGAGGCTCTTTAAGCATGCTATTTCTAACATGCACGACTATAAACTAGCTTATTTCATATTTTTTAAAATATTATATTTATCATATTTCCTATCTAAATATATTTTTGAATTATTATATAAATAATTCATATAAACTAGTCTTTTAATCTGGCATACTAACTCTTTCTGGATTTAAGAACAAATTATTATTAACCACGGACTCTTTATTCCGTGCTCTGGAGGTTTCCCTCATTTTCATCAGATAGTCTTTTCTATCTCAGTTTGGACTATATCATCATACCAAATAAACTTCGTTTTCTATCTAGATAAATATATGTATCTAGGTATAAATATCTATAAAACTTCTCTATATCTAATTTAGAATATATCTTTACGTACCAACACTCTTTCTTCTTTCTTGAATCTTTTACTATATGAGCATTAATATAATTCTCTGAAAGTATATTTAGTAAATCTTCTGCAAACTTTTTAGAACCTGTTGTGAATGAAGCATTTACATATTCATATACTTTTATTTCCGATTTATAAATTCCTTTAGTTTTATTTATATACACACTTCCATCTCCATCAAATATACCTCTTATCATATATCTTTCTTTTTGATGCATTAACACTATTAGCACAACTCTTAGAACAATATAATTGGTTCTTCTTCTTAGTCTCAAATTCGCAATTACATTTCTCACAAATATATTTATACATTGAATCTCTCCTTCTATTATATATAAATATATTTTCCATACTTATCATATTTTATTTGGTATGTTGGGCACTCGTGGAGAAGATTATTGCTTAGCTACTCACTTCTCTAGTCTCTGAACCTTTCTAGTACATTTAGCTATTCCTAGACTTGGCTGCTGATTAGCATGCTAATTATTATTAGTTTAGCTTTCCAGCAATTCACCCAATTTAATGAGCGCATCTTAATTCACGCTCAAAGATTAAACTATACTTTATAGGGTCTATCTTTGTTATTCCTAAAGTATAAGCTACAATTGAACCTGCCGCAGATCCACGCCCAGGTCCAGTTGGAATACCATGTTCGTTGGAGAAATGAATAAAATCCCAAGTTATTAAAAAGTAATCAACATACCCCATTTCATTAATAACACCAAGCTCATATTCAAGTCTTTCCACATATCCTAATGCTTCTTCATTAGTGTTTGCAAAATCCTTAATGGATTTAACATCTACAGGCATATTTCTAAAGCCTTCAAAGACATCATACCTCTCAATAAGACCACCATAACAGACTTCCTGTAAGTATTCAAAATGATCCTTATTATCTGGTACAGGAAAATTTGGTAACTTTGATACATGGAATTCATAATCAAAATTACATTCCTCTGCAATCTTAATACTATTTTCCAATGCTTCTGGTACATAAGAAAATAAATCCCACATTTCATCAGCTGACTTTAAATAAAACTGATCTGAAGGATACCTTCTCCTATTGGTATCTTCAATGGTCTTTCCTGTTTGAATACACATCAATATGTCATGGGCCTTTGAGTCTTCTTGAGTTAAATAATGAACATCATTAGTTGCTATAAGTGGTATACCAGTTTCCTTAGATAACTTCATATTCCAATATATAACCTTACGCTGCTCTTCCATGCCATGATCTTGTATTTCTAAATAGAAACCATCTTTAAAAATATCTTTATATTCTAAAGCTACTTTCTTGGCTTTTTCATAGTCATCTGCCATTATAGCTCTTTGTACCTCTCCTCCAAGACATGCACTTAAGGCAATTATACCTTCACTATGGCTTTTTAAATATTCATGGTCAACCCTCGGCTTATAATAAAAACCATCAATTGATGCTGCCGACACTATCTTCATTAAGTTTTCATAACCAACTTCATTTTTTACCAATAATACTAAATGATTTGTAGAATTTTCTTTATCTGCAACCTTTATATTCATGGATTTAGCTGCAACATAAACTTCACATCCTAGTATTGGCTTTATTCCATTTGCCACTGCTTCCTTATAAAAAGCTACACACCCATACATGACACCATGGTCAGTTATAGCTATGCTTTTCATACCAAGTTCTTTAGCCCTTGCTATAAGCTTTTTAATTTTAGCTGAACTATCTAGCAAACTATATTCAGTATGCAAATGAAGATGGCAAAATTCTTTTGACAAAATATCACCCCTTTTTAATTCTTTTAATAATTTCCACTTCTTATTTCCTCGGCAATTTTTTCAATTTTTCTTAGTCTATGATTTATTCCTGATTTACCTACTGGTGGATTTAACATTTCACCTAATTCTTTAAGTGATTCATCAGGGTAGCTCAATCTTAATTCTGCTACTTCCTGCAGATTCTTAGGTAATCTCTTAAGACCAATCTTTTCTTGAATGAGCTTAATACTTTCAACTTGTCTTACTGCTGCATTTACTGTCTTACTTAAATTGGCAGTTTCACAATTAACAAGCCTATTAACATTATTTCTCATTTCCTTCATTATTCTTATGTTTTCTAACTCTAGCAAAGAAGTATGAGCTCCTATTATATTTAAAAGGTCTACTATTTGTTCTCCTTCTTTTATATAAATAATATAACTGTTTTTCCTTTGTATAACTTTTGAATTTAATCCAAAAGAATTTATTAATTTACATAAATCTTTAGCGTATTCTTCACTATGAATTACAAACTCTAAATGATATGTCTTTTCAGGATTACTGATACTTCCACCACCAATGAATGCTCCTCTTATATAAGCTCTTTTATATTCATCAGTTTTTATCATTTCAGGATCTATCTTATAATCTAAAGTTAATACTCCATCAATTTCTTGAAAAATCCCTGTCTTCTTTAATAAATCCCTTACACCCATTTCTTCATCTATTAATACCATATATATATTATTCTTCTTAAGTGAATTGCTCTTTTTAACCATCAGCTTAGAATGTATATCAAAATATTCTTTTAATATAGTAAATATATGTCTTGCTGATGCTGGATTTTCTGTGGTTATCTTAAAGCTAAGTCCTCTTCCACTAAATCCAATTGTTCCACTGCCTTTCATTATTGCAGAAATCTCTGCCAATGCCTCTTCTATGGATATATCCGTATATCTACATATTTCTCCCTTAACCTTTGCTGAAAACGACATATATTCCTTCTCCTAACTAATTTAAAATACATTATGTATTATATCATAAACTGTTCCGTATGTATCACACTAATAAACTGGAAAGTTCATTTAATTTTTAAGTGCTAATTAACCACCATAAAATATCTGAACTCTCCTCTAAAGCCAATCTTTATTCTTTCCAACAACTAATACTTTTTAAAAATTATATTCATTTCTTTTACATATTCTTCATAATAAGTTCTGCTAATTTGTCTGCATTATGTTTGACATATCTCTTAGTAATCTTAATAAGGTCTGCTTCAATAATTTTTACATTTAAGTTATTTATATTTTCATAGTCTAAAACTACTAGTTCAGCATTTTCTCTAGCATACTTTTCTTTAATATCTGAAGGAATTATTCCATTATTAGCAATAACATAATCAATATTTCCTGATACTCCATAATCCATTAGTACTTTTAAATGATTAGAAACTTTAAATCCATCAGTTTCTCCTGGCTGAGTCATTACATTTGAAATATATACTTTCTTAGCATCACTTTTACATATTGCTTCTGATATACCTTTTACAAGAAGATTAGGTATTATACTTGTATAAAGACTTCCTGGACCCATAATAATAACATCTGCACCATTTATTGATTTTATTGCTTCTTCCAATGGCTTTGCATCAATAGGCTTAATAGCTAATTTCTTAATGCTTGTTTTTCTTACAATAACTTCACTAGGTATTTTTGATTCACCTTCTATTATTTCACCATTTTCCAATTCAGCAACAAGTTTCATATCATCTAAAGTTACTGGTAGTACCTTCCCTTTAACAGCTAAAACTGAACTCATTTTTTGTACTGCATCTTCAAAATTTTCACTTATACCCGCCATCGCCGCTAAAAAAAGATTCCCAAAGCATTGCCCCTTTAAACTACCTTCAGTAAATCTATATTGTAACAGATCCTCCATTAAAGGTTCTGTATCAGCCAATGCTAAAATGCAGTTTCTTATATCTCCCGGTGGAAGCATTCCTAAGTCTTCTCTTATCTTTCCTGATCCTCCACCATCATCACCTACAGTCACAATAGCAGTTATATGGCTTGTATATTTTTTTAATCCTCTTAACATGGTGGAAAGCCCAGTCCCTCCACCTATAACCACAACCTTAGCCTCATTATTCTCTTTTATCATCATAGTTTTTTATCTCCCTTATGTACATCTTCCTTAATATCTCTATGCTCTACATAAACATCGTGATTATTGGAATGTAGTGTTTCATAAATTGAATTGGCTATTGCCACTGATCTATGTCTTCCTCCTGTACATCCAATGGAAATTATCAACTGTCTCTTACCTTCCTTTTGGTAATTAGGAATTAAAAATTCAAACATATCATTTGCTTTTTCTAAAAATGTTTGTGTTTCTATCTGATCCATAACATAGTTCTTTACAGGTTCATCATTGCCTGAAAACGGCTTAAGTTCTGGAATATAGAAAGGATTTGGAATAAATCTTACATCAAACACCAAATCTGAATCTACAGGAATTCCATATTTAAAGCCAAAGCTTAATATAGTAATAGCCATTTGTTTTTCTGGCATTTCTTTATCACCAAATTTTATAGCCATTTCTTCTCTTAAATCCTTTATAGCATACTTGGATGTATCTATAATTACATCAGCTTTATCCTTTACTTCTCTAAGCTTTTGTCTTTCAAGTTCAATTCCTGTAATCACTCTTCCACCTGGTGCTAATGGATGGCTTCTTCTCTTTTCCTTAAACCTCTTAACCAGTACTTCATCTGAAGTATCTAAGAATAATATTTCATATTGGAATTGTTCCCTAGATAATTCACTTAAACTCTCAAATAAATCATCAAAGAAAATACCACCTCTAATATCCATAACTAAGGCAACTTTATCAATTGATCCCTGGCTTTGCTTACATACTTCTGCAAATTTCTTTATAAGTTTTGGTGGTAAATTATCTACACAAAAATACCCCATATCCTCTAATGTATTTGTTGCCTCTGATTTTCCTGCTCCAGATAGTCCTGTTACAATTATAAATCTCATGTATCTTTTCCTCCTAAAATAATACTATATTATACTTAACTCCATCATTAATTTAATTATATCACGACAAAAAAGGAGATGCAGTAATACATCCCCTTAATTATAAATTATAAATTAATTTTCATCTTCTCCAACAATTCTTACTTCTGTATGAAGATCTACACCAAATTGCTTTTTGACTTCATCTTGAATATGTTTAATTAAATTTAATATATCCTTTGCTCTTGCTCCACCTTTATTAATAACAAAACCTGAGTGCTTGCTAGAAACTGCTGCCCCATTCATTTCATACCCTTTTAATCCAGCATCCTGAATTAACTTTCCTGCAAAATAACCTTCTGGTCTCTTAAATGTGCTTCCTGCTGATGGGTACTCAAGCGGTTGCTTAGATTCTCTCTTTTCAGTTAAATCTGTAATCATTTCCCTAATAGTCTTTACTTCACCATGTTTTAAGTCTAAAGTAGCACTTAAAACTATATATCCCTTTTTCATTACAGCAGAAGATCTATAACCAAAATCTAATTCTTCTTTAGATAAAGTCTTTATTTCTCCATCTTCACTAATAACCTCTATACTTTCAACTACATCACTCATAGAACCATTATAAGCACCAGCATTCATAAACACTGCTCCTCCAATAGTTCCTGGAATACCACAAGCAAATTCAAATCCTGTTAAAGAATGCTCCATTGCTTTATCTGAAACTGCTTTAAGCATAACTCCTGCTTCAACTTCTATTTTTTCTTCTACTACTTCCATTCCAGTTAATGATGTTAATAAAATTACTACTCCTCTGATTCCTCCATCTTTAACAAGCAAGTTAGAACCATTTCCTATAACATATACAGGAATATTATTTTCCCTGCATATCTTAACGCTTTCAATTACTTGCGACTTTGTTTCAGGAATTAATAAAATATCAGCTGGTCCACCAACTTTAAAATTAACATAATTTTTTAATGGCTCATCTATCTTTATATATTCTTCTTTATATAATTGGCTAAACAAATTTCCTAATTTATTATATTTATTCATGGTTAGCTCCTTATTTCTTAATTAATTACATTTAAATAGTATAAATTAAATTATCCCATTTAACAAGGATTTTAAGCTATTTGCTTTCATTTCCATTGAAATATTGATAAATACTTTCTGCTGCTTTATTATTTATGCTTGGAGTTTCCAATAATTGCTCTAAAGTAGCACTTTTTATGTTATCTACACTACCAAACTTCATTAGTAAGGCTCTTCTTCTTTTTTCTCCTACATTAGGTATATCATCAAGGACAGAATGAAGTGTCCTTTTATCTCTTAAACTTCTATGATATGTTATGGCAAATCTGTGTACTTCATCTTGAATTCTTCTTATAAGCTGCATTAAATTAGAGCTTCTATTAATAATAAGTTCTTCATTATTATAGATAATCCCCCTAGTGGCATGTTTATCATCTTTAACAAGTCCACAAACAGGAATATTTATATTTAAATCCCTTAGTACTTCTAATGCTATATTTATCTGACCTTTTCCACCATCCATCATTATAAGATCAGGAAAATTAGAAAACTTACCTGCTGAAAATTGTAGCTTAGATTCTTGTATAGCCTTTACTTCTTCTAAACCATGAGAAAATCTTCTTGTTAGTATTTCTCTCATACTGTCATAATCATTGGCACCTTTAACGGTTTTTATTCTAAACCTTCTATAATCACTATTCTTAGAACGTCCTTCTTCAAAGACAATCATTGAACCTACTGAATCAACACCTTGTATATTGGAAATATCATAGGCTTCAATTCTTGAAGGCCAAATCTCTAAATCTAATAATTCCTGAAGTTCTTCTAATGCTATCTTATTGATTTCCTTGTCCATTAAGTACTTATCTTTAAATTTTTCTAAGGTTATTTGAGCATTATTTTTTACCATATCAAGCATTTCTCTTTTTTGACCTTTTTGTGGAACCTTAATCCAAACCTTAGCTCCTCTTTTAATAGTTAAATATTCTTCAACTAACTCAATATTACTTAATTCTGGAACATATATGGTTCTTGGAACCTTTGCAGTACCTCCATAAAAAGAGGTTGTAAATTCCTCTAATATTTCTTCAATGGAGTCTTCCGCTGTATTTTCAAAAATAAAATGTTCTCTTCCAATAATCTTACCATCTCTAGAGAAGAATATCTGTATGCAGCTATCTTTTTCATCTCTGTAGATATTTATAAAATCTTCATCGCCGTCCATGGTTTTAAATATCTTTTGTTTTTCAACTATAGCTTTTATAGCTATAATTTTATCTCTTAAATCTGCAGCTTTTTCAAATTCTAAGTTCAAAGATGCCTCTTCCATTTCACTTTGAAGCACTTTTAAAACAGTATTATCTCTTCCACTTAAAATATCTATAACATCCTTTATCATTTTACCATACTCTACCTTGTTTATATAGCCACCACATGGTCCAAAACATTTCTTAATATGATAATTTAAACAAGGCCTTACCTTTTCTCCACCTTCTTTAATTAAAAGCTTACAAGTCCTTAAAGGAAAAATTTTATTTATTAAATTAATTGTTTCATATACTGCTGTTCCATTAGTATATGGTCCAAAATACTTGCTTCCATCTTTAGAATAGTTTCTTGTAACAAAGACCCTTGGAAAGTCATCATTAATAGTTATCTTAATAAATGGATAAAACTTATCATCCTTTAGTAATATGTTATAGCGTGGACTATATTTTTTTATTAAGTTACATTCCAAGATTAATGCTTCCATTTCTGAATCTGTAACAATATATTCAAACTCAGCAATATGCTTAACCATTACCCTAACTTTTTCACTATGATTCTTAGAATTTTGAAAATAACTTTTTACCCTATTTTTTAATATCTTAGCTTTTCCTACATAAATGACTTCTCCAAGAGAATTTTTCATTAAATAAACTCCAGGCTTAGAAGGAAGGTTTTTTAAATGATATTCAAAATCAAACATTTCATCACTCCCTTTCACTACTTTCTAATTAAAAAAAGGAGCTATAAGCTCCTTTTTTTAGAAGAGCTCCCTCTTCTGTATTAATATCCAAGTACTGCTTTTCTTACTACATAACTGGCTATTTCAGCTGAAATTACTGCTCCACTTTCACCATTTTCCACAATAACAGCCACTGCTATTTGTGGGTCATCCATTGGTGCTGCTGAAATAAACCATGCATGAGGAACTGCATCTGTTCCATCTGATAATTTATAATCTGCTGTACCTGTTTTTCCACCAGCATTTGTTCCTTTAAAAGCTGGCCATCTATAAAGATTATTGTCTACTAAATATTTCATATAACTTTTTATAGTTGAAGCTATATCACTTGAAATTACTTGTTTTAATTCAGTATTTTCCATTGTTTTAACAGTATTACCTGCACTATCTAAAATAGAATTTACTAATCTAGGTTGCATCATCACTCCATCATTGGCAACTGTTGCTGCCACTAAGGCCATTTGAATTGGTGTAGATAAAACTCCCCCTTGGCCAATACCACTTTGTGCTATTTCACCTTGAGCGTAACTCTCTAGTTTTGGGAACTGACTTGCTGTTATAGTTAATCCTGGTCCACTAATAACTGAATTAAATCCATAGTTTTCTGCTGTTTGTTTTAAAGTACTATTACCTAATTCCATAGCTAATGTTCCAAAAACAACATTACTTGATACTCTATAGGCATATCTTAAATCAATGGCTCCATGTGATTGATATGCATAATTATTTAAAGTAGTTCCATCATCAAATGTTATTTTTCCTTGATCATTAAATGTCCTATTAGCTACTCCTGACATGTTTTCCAAAGCACTTGATAAAGTAACAGTTTTAAATACTGACCCTGGTGGATATAATCCATCTATTGCTCTATTAATGAGAGGACTATCATCAGCACTTCCACTATAAGCTGACTGCAATGCTACCTCTAGATTATTAGGATCAAAAGACGGCTTTGAAACCATAGCTAATATCTCACCTGTTTTAGGATTTATTGCTACTACTGACCCTTTATTATCTCCTAAAGCATCACTAGCTACCTTTTGTAATTCCAAATCTAAAGTAGTAACTATACTATTTCCAGTCTTTGCTTCATTCTCTTCTTTTTCATTTTTAACTTTTATCTTATCTACAAAAGTTTTAAAGTTTTCTGATAAATTTAATTTCTTTTCATTTATTAAATCATCTTTTATATCATTAAATAAACCAGTAAAATCCATACTATTTAAAAATGTTCTATAACTATTTCCTATGAAGCTACTTTTACTTAATTCATTATCATATTCTGACTCAAGACCTGATATTCCATATATTTGATCATAATATCCCAATGGATGCACTAATAAATCACCATAAAGATATTTTCTATCTTGAGTCAAATCATTCACCTTAGTAGTTTCAGTTAAAGCTGTACCATTTCTATCATAAATAGTCCCTCTAATAACTTCATTTTTTGCTGCTATAATTCTTACATTTCCTGAATCTTCAGCTATTTTAGGTCCTCTAAACAGTTGAAAATATGCTATATATGATATTAATGCAATAAATAAAAATAAGAACACAACCATTACATGTTGTACACTTTTAGCTAATTTATTTTCATCCATATTCTTACGCCTCCTCTGATACCTTTTGTAATATTCCTAAAGCAAAGAATATGGTAAGCACTGATGAACCACCATAACTTAATATTGGTAGTGTAATACCAGTTAACGGAATTACTCCAAAAATACCACCTATAATTACTAATGTTTGACATGCTATCATAGTACTAAAACCTACAACAGCTAACTGTGAAAACTTATCATTAGTAACATATGCTGATCTAATCCCTCTAAAAAACAACAAAAAGTATATTATCATTAATCCTACTGCAAATATTACACCAAACTCTTCACATATTGCTGCATATATAAAATCTGAATCATTAACAGGAATATACTCTACATACCCTTGCCCAAGTCCACTTCCTATAAGTCCACCTGAAGAAATAGCATATAAAGATTGTACTAATTGGTATCCTGCACCAGAAGCATATTCCCATGGATTTCTCCAAATCATAACTCTTTCCCTTACATGGGCAAAAAGATTATACCCTAATATGGCTCCTACTGTAGCACTACCTAAACTTAATGCTACATATAGCTTTTTAGAAGTTGCCACATAAAGAAGACTTATAATTATTCCAAAAAATATAAGTGCTGAACCTAAATCTGCTTGTGCAACTAAAAATATAAGAGAAAACCCAGCTACTAATGCTGGTACTATAAGTTGTTTTACATCATCTTTAATACTTCCATTATCCTCATATTCAGAAAAAGCTGCTGCCAAGTATAATACTAATGTTATTTTCCCAAACTCTGAAGGTTGAATCATAAATTTACCTATGCTTATCCAGTTATAAGCCCCACCAATAGCTGATGCTCCAGTTATTTTTGCATATAAAAATGCCATAGGCATAAGTACTATGGTTGCAATCATATAAACTTTCTTATATTTAGCAAACCTGCTCATTTCCGGTATAATGGCTACTACTAATATGTAACCTATTACTCCAAGAGTAACCCATACTAACTGCTTTACAGAAGTTGATTTATCAATTCTATAAAGCATAGCTATACTTACTACTGCTAAAATACTTGCAAAATTTAAAATAAATTTATCACCATCAGGATAATACCTTCTAATGACAAAGTGGGAATAGCCTATTAAAAAACATAGAACTACTCCCATAACTATTGCAAGAGTATCGAATGGCTTTGATTGAAAGCCTAGATAAATAAAAAGCAGTAAGCATAGTAAATAAATCATTCTTAATAATTTCTTTTCCTGCTTAAATCCTTTCATGCCTTTAACCACCTCTATTGCTTTCCTGGTTTTAACACCTTAAAAATAGCACTTCCTATTTTTATTTCATCACCAGCTGTTAATTTTACTTTATCTTTTATTCTTTCTTCATTTACATATACACCATTGGTACTATTTAAATCTTGAATATAAAGATTATTATTTTTAACATATAACTTAGCATGATAACCAGATGCAAATGGCTCTGATAAAACTATTAAATTATCTTCTCTTCTACCTATTGTTAACTCTGTTCTGACTAAAATCACAGAACCCTCTTCCAAATCTTCACTAGCCCCTGGATTAACTACTTCCACTGCATATTTTCTTGCTGCTGGATTACTTTTCTTCTTACCACCAGTCTTTACATCCTTGTACATTATTTTTAATGAATAATATATTATACCATATAAAAATACAATAAAGGCTATCCCAAATACAAAGGCCATTATCTTGCTAATACTCATTTCTTCACCTCTATCTACTGTTCTTCAATCTAATATTAATAGTTATTGGAAAAAATAACAACCCACCTATTATTATCTTAATAACTTTTTAAGATATTTTCCAGTGTATGAATCCTCCACTTTTACTATTTCCTCTGGTTTTCCTTTAGCCACTATAGTGCCGCCCTTATCTCCACCTTCTGGACCTAAATCTATTATATAATCTGCACATTTTATCATATCTAAATTATGCTCAATAACTACTACAGTATTTCCTCCATCTACAAGCCTTTGAACAATATGTACTAGTCTATTTACATCATCTACATGAAGTCCAGTAGTTGGTTCATCTAAAATATATAAAGTTTTTCCTGTGCTTCTCTTAGATAATTCATAAGCAAGCTTTATTCTTTGAGCTTCCCCACCTGATAATTGTGTTGATGGCTGTCCTAATCTTATATATCCTAAACCAACATCATATAATGTTTGAATTTTATTCTTAATTCGCGGAATATTTTCAAAAAATTCTAAGGCTTCCTCTACAGTCATATTTAATATATCATCTATATTTTTCCCTTTATATTTAACTTCTAAAGTTTCCCTATTATATCTTTTGCCTTTACATACTTCACATGGAACATAAACATCAGATAAAAACTGCATTTCTATTTTAATTATTCCATCACCTGAACAAGCTTCACATCTTCCACCTTTTACATTAAAACTAAATCGTCCTGGCTTATACCCTCTCATTTTAGCTTCTGTTGTTTGAGCAAATAATTCTCTGATAATATCAAATGTTCCTGTGTATGTTGCTGGATTTGATCTTGGGGTTCTACCAATTGGACTTTGATCTATATCAATAATCTTATCTATATTTTCATAACCTAATATTTCTCTATGTGCTCCAACTGGATTCTTGCTTTTATTAACAAGCCTATTTAATCCTTTATAAAGTATTTGATTAATTAAAGTACTCTTTCCAGAACCAGATACACCAGTAACCATTGTTAATGTCCCTAGTGGAATATCTACATTAACATTCTTAAGGTTATTTTCTTTGGCACCTTTTATCTTAATAAACTTACCATTACCGCGCCTTCTTTCAGCTGGTAGTTCAACCTTCTTTTCACCTGTTAAGTATTGTCCAGTTATAGACTCCTTACAAGCCATTATCTCTTCCACTGTTCCTGCTGCTATTATCTGTCCACCATGTTCACCTGCTCTTGGACCTATATCTACTATAAAGTCAGCCTCCCTCATAGTATCTTCATCATGTTCAACTACTATAACTGTATTTCCTACATCCCTTAAATTTTTAAGAGTTTGAATCAACTTATCATTATCTCTTTGATGAAGACCTATACTTGGCTCATCTAGTATATATAGTACCCCCATAAGTGCTGAACCAATTTGTGTTGCTAACCTAATTCTTTGAGACTCTCCTCCTGATAGTGTTCCTGAATTTCTTGAAAGATTAAGATAATCAAGCCCAACATTAACAAGGAATTCTAGTCTATTCTTTATCTCCTTAATGATTTGGTCACTTATTACTCTATCTTTTTCAGAAAACTCTAAAGAATTTACAAACTCTAATTCATCTTTAATTGGCATCTTTGTGAAATCATAAATGTTTATGCCTCCAATAGTTACTGCTAATGCTTCCTTTTTAAGACGTGCTCCTTTACATCTTGGACAATAACTATCACTCATATATTGTTCTATTTCAGTTTTAATAACATCGGAGTTAGTTTCTCTATATCTTCTATCTAATGTATTTATTTCACCATCATAAGCATATCTATAAGTGTTTAATGAACCATCTTTTTTGTATTTAACAGTCAAAGTTTTACCTTGTGTTCCATACAATAAAAGATTTAATTCTTCTTTCGAAAACTCCTTAATAGGTTTATTTAAATCAAGGTCATATTCTACACTTAATGCTTTTAATATGGCAAATGTCCATGAATCTTCCTTTAATCTTCCTTCACCCCAAGTTGCTATAGCACCTTCCATAATGCTTAAACTTTTATCAGGAATAATTAAGTCTGGATCAAATTCCATTAGTGTTCCAAGTCCATCACATTTCTCACATTTTCCCCATGGTGAATTAAATGAAAATAACCTAGGTGCTAATTCATCTATACTTACACCACAATCAGGACAAGCAAAGTGTTCGCTAAATAGAATATCTTCCTGTCCTACTACATTTATGACTACTAATCCTTCAGCCATTTTTAAAGCTGTTTCGATAGATTCAGCTAATCTACTTTCTATTCCTTCTTTAATAACAAGTCTATCTACAACTGCTTCTATATTATGCTTAATATTTTTTTCTAAGCTAATTTCTTCTTCAGCTATTTCATAGATTTCACCATCTATCCTTACTCTAACAAATCCTTGCTTTCTTATATTTTCAAGGATCTTTTCATGCATACCTTTTTTTCCTCTAATCACTGGAGCTAAAACTTGAACCTTAGTTTTTTCCCCAAGTTTAATGACATTATCCACAATTTGATCCACAGATTGCTGAGTAATTTCTTTACCACACTTTGGACAATGTGGAGTACCTACTCTAGCGTATAATAACCTTAAGTAATCATATACTTCTGTTATTGTACCCACAGTAGATCTTGGATTTTTGCTTGTGGTTTTTTGATCTATTGAAATTGCTGGTGATAATCCTTCTATATTATCAACATCTGGTTTATTCATTTGCCCTAAGAATTGTCTTGCATATGATGATAAAGATTCAACATATCTTCTTTGTCCTTCTGCATACAAAGTATCAAATGCTAAGGATGATTTTCCTGAACCAGAAAGTCCTGTAAAAACTATTAGCTTATCTCTTGGTATTTCCAAGGAAACATTCTTTAAGTTATGTACTCTTGCACCTTTTACTACTATTTTATCTTTCATAAAGTCCACCTCTTCCCTTATTTATCGCCATTCAATTTATATAAATTAATTCTTTTTATTATTTTTATCATATTATTCTACATTTAATCTCGAACAGACATTCTTTATTACTATTTTAGAATTGTTATTTTTTATTGTCAATTATATTTATTTCAGCATAACTACATCTTAAATTGTTTTACACCCTAAGAAAATCAACTATCTATTCTTCAAGTTTTTTAATCATATCTCTAAGTTCTGCAGCTCTTTCAAATTGAAGATTCTTAGCAGCATCTTTCATTTCATCAGTATATTCCTTTATTAATTTAGCCTTATCATTTTCAGATAATCCTATGCTATCAACTTCATAAGTTTCAGCTTCTTCTGCAACCATTATATTTCCAATGACATCTCTTACATCCTTTTTAATAGTCTTAGGTACTATGCCATGCTCCTTATTATAATCCATTTGAATCTTTCTTCTTCTTTCTGTTTCTTTAATGGCTCTATCCATAGAACCTGTTATTGTATCAGCATACATAACAACTTTACTTTCAGCATTTCTAGCTGCTCTACCGATTGTTTGTATCATAGAAGTTTCTGATCTTAAAAATCCTTCCTTATCAGCATCTAAAATAGCTACTAAAGCAACTTCTGGTATATCAAGACCTTCTCTTAAAAGGTTAATTCCCACTAGTACATCATATTTTCCAAGTCTTAAATCTCTTATGATTTCCATTCTCTCAATGGTATCTATATCTGAATGCATATATGTTGTCTTTACACCAAGATCAGTAAGATACTTAGTTAAATCCTCTGCCATCTTTTTAGTTAATGTAGTAATCAATGTCCTAAATCCTCTCTTAGTAGTTTCTAAGATACTTTCATATAAATCATCAATTTGTCCCTTTACAGGTCTTATTTCTATTTCAGGATCTATAAGTCCAGTTGGACGTATTATTTGCTCTGCTATATTAGTAGAATGATCTACTTCATATTGGCCTGGTGTAGCAGAAACAAAAACAACTTGATTTATCTTATCTTCAAATTCTTTAAACTGTAATGGTCTATTATCATAAGCTGATGGAAGTCTAAATCCGTACTCTACTAAATTATCTTTTCTTGATTTATCTCCAGCATACATTGCCCTAACTTGTGGTAATGTAACGTGGCTTTCATCAATAAACATTAAGTAATCATCTGGGAAATAATCTAACAATGTTTGTGGTGGCGTTCCTGGCGCTCTTCCATCAAGAATTCTAGAATAATTTTCTATACCACTACAATATCCCATTTCCTTAATCATTTCAATATCATAGTTTGTTCTTTGTCTTAACCTTTGAGCTTCCACAAGTTTATCTTGTGATGTAAGCTCTTTTAATCTTTCCTCTAATTCATATTCTATTACATTAATTGCTTTATCTATTGTTTCTTGTGAAGCAGCAAAGTGAGATGCTGGAGTTATTGATACATGCTTTCTATCTCCAATTATCTTCCCTGTTAACACATCAAATTCTCTTATTCTATCAATTTCATCACCAAAGAACTCTATTCTTATTCCATTATTAGATGATGATGATGGAACTATATCTAAAGAATCACCTCTTACTCTAAATGTACCTCTTGAAAAGTCTATATCATTTCTTTCATATTGAATATCTATAAGCTTTCTTATAATTTCATCTCTATCTTTTTCCATTCCTGGTCTTAAAGATATTGTAAGCTTTTTATATTCTTCTGGATTACCTAATCCATATATACAAGAAACTGATGCAACAATAATTACATCTCTTCTTTCTAATAACGCTGATGTAGCAGCATGTCTAAGCTTATCTATCTCATCATTTATAGATGCATCTTTTTCTATAAATGTATCAGTGGAAGCCACATAAGCTTCTGGTTGATAGTAGTCATAATATGATACAAAATATTCAACTATATTGTTTGGAAAGAATTCTTTAAATTCAGAACATAATTGAGCTGCTAAAGTTTTATTATGTGCTAATACTATAGTTGGTTTTTGAACCCTTTCGATAATATTGGCCATGGTATAGGTTTTTCCTGAACCAGTAACCCCTAATAGTGTTTGAAATTCTCGTCCTTCTTCTATTCCACCTGTTAGTGAATCAATGGCTTTAGGTTGATCCCCCATTGGTTTAAATTTTGAATGTATCTTAAATTTATTCATTTTTTTATCAACTCCGTCATAATTAATACTATATATCTATTCTACTTATTATTAACATTTTGTAAAATTTATTAACATCTAAATTTAAGCTATAAAAAAATAGCAATTGCAAATGCAATCACTATTTTTTGATTTTTAATTGCTCTAATATTCTTTTAAATTCATCACTGCTTATATCAATTCTACTTTCATCTTTTATCATACGAGGAACTAATAATACTCCCAACCTTCTATTCCCTAATTGTAATATATAATCATTTATCTTACCGTATCTACTTTTTATTTTAATAGGTAAAGTAGACTTAGCTTCTTTAACAGCATTTAATATATCTACCTCTGAAGTTGCAGCTTCACCATTTACAGCTAAAATTTTATCACCTCTTCTAATTCCTGCTTCAAAAGCCACAGAATTAGGTGCTACTTCAAGTATTGATATACCATCCTCACCACTTACATATAAGTATTCTCCATTTTTTTCTTTCATTCTTTCAAATTTAATCAATAACTCATGTGCTAATGGCATATAAACTAATGCTATTATTTCTCCAACTAATCCAATACTACATAATTGTGAAACAATAAGTAATGATATTCCATATAATAATATTCCTATCCCTGCTCCTAGTACTTTTTCCTTTTTTCTTTTAGTAAAGGTAACAGAACTATAACCTATTACACCATAAAAAGGAGCAAACATTAAAGATGCTGTAGCTAAAATTGCTGTTAAATTAAAATCTTTAATAATAGGCCACCAACTATATGTTGGTGCTGAAATTATTCCTGTTCCTGAAGACTCTCCACTAATCATTATCATCACAGCTATGGGTATAGCCCAGTATCTATTAAATGAAAATCCACCAACTATTTTGTTTTCCCTATTACTGAATACTGGAATTGAACCTCTACTTCCATCTACCATTACAACGATGCCTTCCATAATGTGTAAAACCGCTATAAAACTAGTTAATGAAAGTATATTTACATTGATATATGACTTCATACCAATGCTATTTAATATTATATTTAATATCATACTCACTGCTCCAAGTAATGCTCCAGAATAAGCAAAGCATACAAGCTTAGGCCTTATGCTCAATAGTACTATTGATGTTATAAAAATAAATTCTATACCTGAATTATTGCCAAAACTAATACCTAATATAGCTAATATAACACTTCCTATTGTTCCTGCTAATATACCTATCACTATTTGTGATAATGTTAATTCTAGGGGAGTATCAATTACTTCTCCTATTGTCATTTGTTGTATAATTGCAGTCTTTTTATTTTTTAAATAAAATATTATTCCAAATACTATAAGCATTAGTAAATATGTTGGTTCAATTATTGCTTTTGCTACAGTTCTTAGACTATATGTTATCAGCTCCATTTGTAGCCTCCTAAGTTACTATTTTTGTCTTATTACCTCTAATGCCTTTTGGAATTGTGTATCAATGTCCCTACTATACTCTTGACTTAACACTTCTTCGCTTAATTCTACATTAATATCTGGCTCAATACCTTTACCATGAATATTTTCTCCATTAGGACAATAATACTTTGATGTTGTTACTTTAATAGCTCCAGTATCTCCGTCACTTTGTACAAAAGGAATAAGCTGTTGAACTATACCTTTTCCAAATGTTGTAGTTCCTATAACTGTTGCTACATTATTATCTTTTAATGCTCCTGTAACAACTTCTGATGCACTGGCACTTCCACCATTTACTAATACCACTAATGGCATACCAATTGTATTTCCACCTTGAGATAAGGAAACTTGCTTATTATCATATTTATCTATGGTATAAGTAATCATCTCTCCTTTTGGAATAAAGTTAGATGCTATCTCAACACATTTATCTAAATATCCTCCTGGATTTCCTCTAAGGTCTAATATTAATCTTTCCATTCCACTTTCTTTTAATTCATTGAGCTTTTCTGTAAATTTAACACTTACATCTTCATCACTAAAAGTAGTAATTTGAATATACCCAATATTACCTTCTAATATTTCACCTTTTACTGATTCACTTTGAATTTCTTCTCTTACTATGTCAAATTGTAAAGTTTCTTCTCCTCTTTTTATAATTAACTTTACTGAAACACCTTTTTCTCCTCTAACTCTTGATACTACCTCTTCACTGTTGGCATCAGTAACTTCATAATCATCAACTTGTAAAATTACATCTCCTGCCTTTATTCCCGCTCTATCAGCTGGTGAACCTTCAATTGGTGATATTATTACCACTTTTTCATCTCTTACACCAATTTGTGCTCCTATTCCATAAAAATTATTATTTGATTCTATAAAATTCTTATATTCATCTGAATTCATATAAACAGTATATGGATCACCTAAAGCAGATGCCATTCCTTTCATAGCACCTTCTAAAAGTACAGTATCATCTATGTCTCCATCATATTTTGCCATAAGCAGGCTTCTAAGTTCAAATAAGTCACTATATTTATTTGCATCACTTATCTTTCCTAAGTCCCCAGCAGCTTTTTCAGGAACTCCAGTTAAAATAAATCCTTTAGTTGCTGCAATATTACCTCCATAAAACATTCCAATTCCTGTTCCTACAAATAATACAGCTATGGCAGCAACCTTTAACCATTTAAATTTATCTTTCCTACTCTCTTTTTCCTCTCTCTTAAAATTTTCCATTGTCCTACTTCCTTTCAATGTATGTTCAATAGCTTTATGCTTTTTATATCTATATCTTATATAATAATAATATTAATTTAAATAAATGTTAAGCTTCTTTTTTATTTATCTATATTTTTTTTATTTTTTAATAAAAATAAGGAGCCATAAATATCATACAGCTCCTTATTAATTTATTTTTCAATATTTAGTTTTTATACAACTAAGAATTTTCTTAGTGCAGCTATACTTCCAATAGCTCCAACTACTATTCCACCTAATAAGAATCCTCCTAATAAAGTTGTTAATACAAATGATACTGGAACTAAGTTAGCTATTAAAAGGTTACTTGCTATAAATCCAAATACACCTCTATAGATAAAGTATATTACTGCTGTTGCAAGCAATGAACCAATGGCTCCAATGATTATACCTTCAATAACAAATGGCCATCTTATAAACCAATCTGTTGCTCCAACAAACTTCATTATTCCTACTTCTCTTCTTCTTGAATATACAGCTAATTTGATTGTATTCATTATTAAGAATATTGATACTCCAATAAATACAAAGAATAATATTACTCCTAATATTTGTACAAAATCAACTACTCTGCTTATTTTTTCAATTAATTCTTGTTGATTAGTAACAGATTCCACACCTGTCATATCTTCTACTGCTTTAGTTACATTACTTGCATATGATGCATCTTCTAGAGTAACTATATATGAACTTGCTAGTGGATTATTTTCAAGGCTATATCCTTCAAGCATACCACTATTTCCTTCTAAATCCTTCTTAAGTTTTGTAAAGGCTTCATCTTTTGATTCATAAGTTACTGCTTTTACTCCATCCTGCTCCGATAATTTAATTTCTACTTCCCTTTGATTTACAAGCTTTATATCATCTTGTAAATAAACTTTTATTTCTATCTTATCAGCTACATCTTCTATAGTCTTATTAAAATTTAAACCAACTAAAGTAAATGTACCTAATACAAAAAATGTTACTAATACAGTTAACATTGCAGCAAAACTAACTGTTATATTACGTTTTATACTTTTCAGGGCATCTACTATAAAATAATTTATTGTATTAATTTTCATTTTCGTACATCCCCTTTCTATCATCTCTTACTATAGAACCTTTTTCTATAGCTATAACTCTCTTCTTCATATTATCAACTATATCCTTAGCGTGAGTAGCCATAACTATTGTTGTACCAGATTTATTTATATCTTCTAATAATTCCATAATTTCTTTTGCTGTATCTGGATCTAGATTACCAGTAGGCTCATCAGCTATAAGTACAGATGGATTATTCACTATAGCCCTAGCCAATGATACTCTCTGTTGCTCTCCCCCTGATAATTCATTAGGGAACATTTTATATTTATGAGATAATCCAACAAGAGATAAAACCATTGGTACTCTCTTTCTTATTTCCTTTTGAGATGCTTCCACAACTCTCATGGCAAAAGCAACATTTTCATAAACATTTAATGTTGGTATAAGTCTGAAATCTTGAAACACCATACCTATCTTTCTTCTGTAATATGGCACTTGATTTCTTTTTATTTCTGATAAACTCCTATCTGCAACAGTTATATTTCCCATTGTAGGTTCAATTTCTTTTAATAGCATTTTTATAAAAGTTGACTTTCCTGACCCTGAAGGTCCAACTAAAAATACAAAATCTCCTGAATTTATTTTAACACTTACATCTGATAACGCTTTTACATTGTTGTTATATATCTTGGATACATTATTAAATTCTATCATTAAAACACCTCGTATCATTCTTTTCTCAAAAATTCTAAATTGATTATATCACATAAAATCCTATTGACCAACAATGTACCTAATTATTTATCATTATCCAATTTTTAGTAATTATCATTAAACCCTAATCCTAACACCTCTTTTGAGTCATTTACTGTAATGAATGCTTCTGGATTATTTTCCTTAATAAAGTTCTTTAATGTAATAAATTGATTATTACTAAGCACAGTGTAAACAATATTTACTTCACTATAAGTATATCCGCCTTTTCCATTTAACACTGTACACCCTCTATTTATATCTTTATTTATAAAGTTAACTACCATATCAGCTTTGCTAGTGATGATAAACACTTGCTTACATGTATTAAACCCATCAATAAACTTATCAATAAGAAGTCCTATTAATATTAAACTAAAGAAACCAAATAGTCCCTTATCTATACCAAAAACATTAATTGCTAAAAGACATATAATTGAATCATTTAATAATAATGCTGTTCCAACACCTAAAGGTGTGAATTTGCTTATTATAGCTGCCAATATACTGGTTCCTCCTGTTGATGCACCTTGATGAAATACTATTGCTGATCCCATTGCTAAAAGTGCTGAACCAAAAAAGCTAGCTAAAAACATGTTTTCTGTTAACATTACAGGGTTAAACACTTTCTCAATTATTTCCATAACTACAGAAAGTATCACAGTAGCATACAGACTTTTTCCACCAAATCCTTTTCCTAAAACCACAAAAGCTACAATAAATAAAATAATATTTAATATGAATACCATTATACTTATATTCCAACCTGTAATTCCATTAATTACAAGAGCTATACCTGAAACCCCACCAGCTGCTATATCATTTGGAAATAAGAAATATTCCAGTCCAATTGCTGTTAATACTATTCCTAATGTTGTTAATGCATACTCCCTTATTTTTTTCATTTGTACCACCCTAACCTTTAATTATTCTCCATTAATTTCTTTAAAGCCTTCTCCCATAACTTCAGCTACTTCACTGACAGTTATAAAAGCACTCTTATCTATTTGGCTAATATATCTCTTAAGCTTAATAAATTCACTTCTACCTATAACAGTGTAAAGTATAGTAGTTTGCTTTTCAGTAAATCCTCCTATACCATTAATAAAAGTGCAACCTCTTTCTAAATCATTTAAAATAAATTCACTTATTTTTTTACTTTCCTTGCTTATTATTGTAACTTCATTACAAATATTAAAGCCAGCAATGGCTTTATCTATAGCAAAGCCACTTATTATCACTGCTAATACTGCATATAATCCCTTTTGTACTCCAAAGGTCATTGCTCCTGCTAATGTAACTATAAAATCCACTATCAACAGTGATTTTCCTATATTAAAATGTAAAAATTTATGTAATATCTTTGCCAAAATATCAGTCCCACCTGTAGATGCATTGCAGTTAAATACAATTGCTAAGCCTGATGCAGAAATTATTGTTCCTAAGATAGTTGCTAGCATAAGATCATTAGTTGCTTCATAAGGAAATACTTTTTCTAAAAGCCACATAAATCCTGACAAAGTAAGACTAGCATAAATGCTCTTTCCACCAAATTTACTTCCTATCACCAAAAAAGCAACTATATATAAAATACAATCCATCATTAATACCAATAGTCCTATAGGTATTTCTGGAACGAAATTATTAATTATTATTGCTATACCACTTAAGCCTCCTGCAGCAATGTTATTAGGTTGAAAAAAGTATACTACCGATACTGCTACAAGAAATACACCAAAAGTGATTAATATAAAATCTCTTAAATTATATTTGTTCATAATATACTCCTATTATTTAAATTACTATAATTATGTTTCCTCTTTTACCTCTTTTTATCCCATTTACATTGAATATTATTCCAATGAACAATTATATCATAAACTTTTATAAAAACTAGTTCATGATATACGAATTATGAAATTGTAATTAAAATCATGGTTTTACTTATAAAACTAATCTTAAATTTATATATTTAATTATAAAAAGATGACAAATCAAAAATATTTCATTTTGATCTGCCATCTATATCAATAAGATTTTAAACTATCTTCTTAATTCAATAGCTCTTTTAACTTTTTCAACAACATTTGCAGCTGTTAATCCATAGTACTCTAATAATTCATCTGGTTTTCCACTTTGACCAAATTGATCATTAATACCAACCTTCACTACTGGCACTGGACAAACTTCACCTAAAACTTCTGATACTGCTGAACCTAGCCCACCAATTATGCTATGTTCTTCAACTGTTACAATTGCTCCTGTTTCCTTAGCAGCCTTTACTAAAATGTCTGAATCAATCGGTTTTAGAGTATGGATATTAATAACTCTTGCAGAAATTCCTTGTGATGCTAAGATTTCCTTAGCTTCTAAAGCAACATCCACCATTATTCCTGTAGCTACTATTGTTAAATCTGTACCTTCATTTAAAAGTACACCTTTACCAATTTCAAATTTATAATTATTTTCATCATTTATAACATTAACAGGCGCTCTACCTAATCTTACATAGCAAGGTCCATTATACTCTGCTATTGCTTCTATTGCTGCTTTTGTCTCAACAGCATCTGATGGTGAAATAACTACCATATTAGGTATTGCTCTCATTAATGATAAATCTTCCACTGTTTGATGTGATGCACCATCTTCTCCAACTGTTATACCTGCATGAGTAGCACACACTTTTACATTTAATCTTGGATAGCAAATTGCATTTCTTATTTGTTCAAATGCTCTTCCTGCTGCAAACATAGCAAATGTACTTACAAAAGGAATCTTTCCACAAGTAGAAAGCCCTGCTGCCACTGACATCATATTTGCTTCTGCAATTCCCATATTAAAGAATCTTTTTGGACATATAGCCTTAAATTCTGAAGTTTTTGTAGACTTTGAAAGATCTGCATCTAAAACCACTATATTTTCATTAGTATTAGCTAATTCTGCTAAAGCTTTTCCATATGCTTCTCTTGTTGCAATCTTTTTACTCATTAATTTTCCCCTCCTAATTCCTTTAATGCTGCTTCACATTGCTCTCTACTAGGTGCTATACCGTGCCATTCAGCTTGATTTTCCATAAATGATACGCCTTTTCCTTTGATTGTCTTACAAACTACTGCCGTAGGCTTATCTTTACACTCTTTTGCTTTTTCTATAGCATCTATAATTTCTTCATAATTATGACCATCAATAACTAAAACATTCCAACCAAAAGCTTCAAACTTCTTATCTATTGGACAAGGATTCATAACTTTTGTTATATCTCCATCAATTTGTAATCCATTAAAATCAATGAAAGCTGTTAAGTTATTTAACTTATAATGTGCTGCACACATTGAAGCTTCCCATACTTGACCTTCCTCTAATTCTCCATCACCTAATATTGTATAAACTCTATAATCCTTCTTATCTATCTTTCCAGCTAAAGCCATTCCTACTGCAGCAGAAATTCCTTGTCCTAATGATCCTGTTGACATATCAATTCCTGGTAAATATTGAATACTTGGGTGACCTTGTAATCTTGACTTAAACTTTCTTAAAGTTGATAATTCTTCAACTGGGAAATATCCTCTTCTAGCTAAAGTACTATAAAGTACAGGGGCAGCATGGCCTTTTGATAAAACAAATCTATCTCTATTTGGATCCTTTTCATTGTTAGGATCTATATTCATTTCCTTAAAAAATAATACAGTCATAATATCAGTAGCTGATAATGATCCTCCTGGATGCCCTGATGCTGATTCAGTAAGCATCTTCACTATGTCTTTTCTAATTTCTGTAGATATTGATTTTAATTCGTCTAAACTCTTTGCCATTGTGTATCCTCCTCAATTAATTCTTAATATATAAATTATTAATTATTCATAATAAATGATACAGATCATATAAATTAAGCTTTGTATTAATACGTCATTTTATTCTTTAAATTTATACTATCATATGAATCACTCTTTGTATATACTATTATTTTGATTAGTGTATACTTTTATTATTATTTAATTTATATTGTGTATCACTTTAATCTCATCCTACCTATTTTTATATGTACAATTACTGTTTATATGTATTATTTATACAACAAAAGCAGAGTCATTTTAACTCTGCCTTTTCATTATCTTTTACTACTACTTATCTAAATTTAAGCTAATTAGCAATGCTTTGTCCACTTTTTTCATATCAATATCTGTCATATGTCCAATCTTTTCTTTCAGTCTCTTTTTATCAAGAGTCCTTATTTGTTCTAATAACACTACTGAATCTCTGTTTAATCCATATTCAACTGAAGAAATCTCCACATGAGTTGGAAGTTTAGCCTTATTAATTTGTGAAGTTATTGCTGATACAATAACAGTAGGACTATATTTATTTCCTATATCATTTTGTATTATAATAACTGGCCTAATTCCACCTTGCTCTGAGCCTATAACTGGACTTAAATCTGCATAAAAAATATCCCCTCTTTTTACTACTATAGTCGCCATTTAAATTCTCACACTCCGCAAAGCCATTTCTCATATTCGCAAATATCGTCAAATTTATATTGTACATTTCCCTTTGAGAAATCAATAGCCTTTGAAAGTTCTAAATTAATATCTGACATTTCTTCATACCCTATCCTCATTAATTCAAGAAACTCTCCTTCATATTTCTTCTCATCATATTTTATTAAATTTTCCTTAATATATTTCCTATTTTTTTTATCAAAATCCTCATTTATTTTTCTAAAGATTTGATTTTCAAATTTATCTGACATACTTGTCCTCCTAAGAGTACATAATTTTATCCTTTAGAAAATTATATTTCAATTTGTGCTAGTCTGTAAATAGAAAATAATATTATTTTTAACTTTTCGCCTTTTTTTGTATATTTTATAAAATATTATGCTTTTTCTAAAACTTTTATCTAATTAATTCATTATTTTTAAATAAATTACAATAAGATTTATGTACTCTCCTATGGAAAGTATTATCAATATATAATTCGACTTCTATTACTATAACCTGGCTTATTTAAATTTTATTTATCTTAATTATTTTTTCTTTTTATTTATGTATATTTATTAATCGATTTAATATTTCCACTTCTTCTGTAAATATCTTTTTAATACTTATTGCTTTTTTATAATAAAGAGACAAAAGTTCATTTGTTTATCTAGACAAACTTAACCTTTAAAGTTAACTACTTTTTATTCTATATCATAATAAAGAATCATCTATTTTTTGTACCTCTTCAAACTGTTCATAAATTATCTTTAATACATATCTATCTTCTCTATCATAAACTACAATTCCTATTGGTACTCTATTCTTTTTATCAATAAAGATAGTAGCTTTATTAAAATATATATTATTTAAAAACAATTCCACGTCAGCTTTTATATATATGGTATCTCCCCACTCTTCTTGCCCCTCTGATATACTTCCTTCCCTTATAGGATACGCTAAAATATTATTAATAAAAGCTAATGGATGTACTATATCCATATCTTGCTCTAATTCATATTCATTATCATTAATAGTATCTTTGACATATATTTTTTCATCCTTGTATATCTTAGTTACCTCATCACCAAATTCTACCCTCACCCCCTTATCTGCAGAATACCATTGTTTAGTTTCCTCAATTTCTTCCCCTTTATCATTTTTCATAACATATTTTACTTTAGCTTCATATGCATTAATATTTTTTAATCCTTCAATTATTTCTTCATTTGAAGGCATTAAAACACCCCTGAAAAAAATGATAAATAAGATAGATATAAAAGGAACTGCCAATAATAATATAATAATTATTTTCTTTTTCATATTTCCTCCCAAATTGTCTGCTTCATTATACTATTATTATGCAACTTGGTTTTTTATTCATAATTTAACTTATAGAGTTTCCATAACAAAGGGAATACTTTCTATTAAATTCCCTACTATGATAAAATATCTATCTCTAGAAGAATATTCTGCTGCTAAGCCATGAATATATGCACCTAATAAAGCTGAATCCATATTGCTATGACCTTGATCAACCAGTGATATTATTATCACTCATTCCTCCAGAGGTCATCTTACTATTTCCTTAAACATTATGTACATATTTATTCCTCCACAATTGCAAAAGCTATGGCATTGCTTTTATTATGAGATATAGAAACATTTATGTTTAATTTTCTATCACCAATTTTATCTCTAACTTCTTTAGAAATATTAACTATAGGTTTTCCTAAGTTATCCCTTAATATTTCAAAATTTTTAAGGTTGTAACCTCTAAATCCTGTTCCTAAAGCTTTGCTAAGTGCTTCTTTAGCTGCAAAATTCCCTGCTATTGTCTCTACTCTCATTCCCTTTGATTTAAAAAGTTCTATTTCTTTTTCAGTAAATGCCTTACTTAAAAAACTAGGTGTTCTTTCAATTGCTACTTTAATTCTCTCTATTTCTATTATATCTGTGCCAATTCCTAAGATCATAGTTGCCTCCGCCTATGCTGTATCCTTTAATTAAAATCACTTACGTATTCGTCAACATATTCGCCTATGACATCTATTAAATGTATAGGTGAAACATTATTCTTTGATACTAAATCAAATAATCTCTTAACCTTTTCCTTATCGGTAGAAATATGATTTACACTATTTCTTTCTATATTAACCAAACCTCCATTTATAATGTCTTGTCTTTCTACTTCTATACCATATACCTGTCTACCTTTAAATCTTCCAAAAGTCATTCTATAGAAGTAATTCATCTTATAATTTTCTTTTTCCACTGTGATATCAAAACATTCTTTTACAACCAAGGTTATATCCCCCCTTAACATAACTTCCATACATCAAAGATAACACATTAATGTATTAAAATGTGTCAAAGATTGTTCTGTAAAGAAATAAATTTTTCTTTTATTTTCTACATTATACTTTATTTTTTACTTTTTTACCCATATTATTATTTAATAATATCCCATTATCATTTCTATTAAAAATAAAAGTTGTCGATAATACGTCATTTAGAAAATTAATCTGAATTTTAAAGTTTTTTTGTAAAAAACAAAGCCTCATAATTATATGCATACATTTTAGGAAAACGTACACTATATTATTTTATAAAATTATGAGACTTTAATTATTCTTTTATTCTTTTATTTTAATGTCATAAATATTACAGTAAACTGTATATAAGATATTATTGTTCATTGCCTATGGCATCAGAACTTTCTTTATCTACTCTCCTACTTCCTACGAACTTGAAGTCTTCCGCAACAACTTCTGCTATATATTTCTTATTTCCTTCCTTATCTTCATAGCTTCCTGTACGAAGTCTTCCACTTAAACTTATGTAGCTTCCTTTAGTCATATATTTGCATATAACTTCGGCTTTCCTTCCCCATATAGTAACTGGAATAAGATCAGCCTTCCTTGTTCCATCGGCAGATTTAAAATTCCTATCCACAGCAATTATAAATCTGGTGAAGCTTTTTTCCCCATTTTCAATTGTTTTTAGTTCAGGGTCCTTAATAAGCTTACCTAATAACACAATTTTATTCATGTATAACACCTCCTGAATACTTTATCTAACAGTATAACCATTAATTTCTCTTTTATTCATTTAGTAAAAACTCTTTATATAAATATATAAAAAACTCCTCATAATTCATGAGAAGTTTTTTATAAAAATTTCTTATCTAATTGGTCTTTTCTTATACCTAAGACGGAGTTTATTTCCCCACCTATTATTATAATTATGGAGCTTATATATAACCACGTCATTAAAACAAAGATTGTTGCCAAGCTTCCATATATCCGTGAGTAATTGGCAAAATTATTTACATAAAATGAAAATGCTAATGAAACCACTATCCATCCTAATGTTACAAAAACAGCTCCTGGTATAGCTTCGCTCCAATCAGTTCTCTTAGAAGGTGTATATCGATATATTGCCGCAAAAATAATTATCATTACCACTATAACAATGGAATATCTCAATAAATCCCACAACTTATGAATAAAGTCATTATATGGAATATATTTTAATATATATTTACTTAAAACATCTCCAAATACTAAAGTTGCTAAAGTAAGCATAATTGTAAATGCCAATGCTATAGTGCATATTATAGCAATTATACACCTTTTTATAAATGATCTATTTTCTTTAATATTATATGCCTTATTAACACCTTTTAAAATTGCTCTAAAGGCTGAAGATGCAGACCATATAGTCAATGTAGCAGATGCCCCTAACAACCCTCCATGTTGTTTTTCAACAACATCAATTATTACACTTGAAGTAAGCTCCACCACATTACTTGGAAGCACTCTTGCTAATCCCTCTATTATCTTCATGGAATCTAAATTGATATATCCAATTAGAGTCATAACAAATATTAAAAAAGGAAAAAATGATAAAACTAAATAATAAGCTAACTGGGCTCCTAAAGCAAAAATATCATCATTATTTACTTTAATAATAAAATATATTATAAAGTCAAAGGCTGATCTCCTTTTTTTAACTTCTTCTTTTTTCATTACATCACCACTACTTTTTTTCTCTTTAATATAAATAATATTTATTATATCCTTTAATTCATTATTTTACCATGATTCAATTTGCCAAGCTGTTGGTAGCATATCTTTATACTTTTTACTTAGGTACCTATTATCTACTAATAAGATACTTCCTTTATCCTCTTCAGTTCTAATAACTCTTCCTGCACATTGCAAAATTTTATTTACTCCTGGGTAAGTATATGCATAGTCAAATCCTTTTTCATCAAAATAACTTGCTATTATATCATTTTCTATAGATATTTTAGGAAATCCTACGCCAACTATAACAGCTCCACTCAGCCTTTTTCCTGGAAGGTCTACTCCTTCTGAAAACATGCCACCTACAACTGCAAATGCCAACACCTTAGAATTTTCTCTAAAGTTTGCTAAAAACTCTTCCTTTTCTACTTCATTTATATTTTCTTTTTGTACTAATATATCTTCATTATTACTATATATTTTTTCGTAGCTTTCAGCTACCTTCTTAAGATACTCAAATGATGGCAAGAAAACTATATTATTTCCGGGACTTTCCTCATTAAATCTATAAATTAATTCACATAATTTAGGTATATTATTTTCCCTCATGCTATACTTCATATTTAAGGGCGAAATAAATGTTTTTAAGTTTTCTTTTTTAAAAGGTGAATCTAATCTTAATCTATAACTTTTATCATCTCCACCTAGTAAATCTATATAATATTTCATAGGCCATAAAGTAGCTGAAAATAATATTGTTGCATAGGAAGAACTTATTATCTTCTTAATATTATCAGAGGGATCAATACAAAATATCTTAACTTTCAAATCATTTTTGGCTTTCTCTATTATTGTATTATACTTATCTGAATACAATTCATTTATATTAACAAAACTTCTACATTTAAAATAAAAGTCCATTACTTCATCATATCCATCTGTACCTTTCCCTTTTACCAAATACTCATCTGCTACACTTATAAATAACTGCATTGCCTTAATGAGTTCTTTATACTGAATATTTTTATATATTACCCTTAGGCTGTTTTCTTCAAGTTCCCTTCGTATCTCTATCAGTTCCTTATTTATTAAATTTGAAGATTTATAAAGAGCTGGAACCTTTCCCTTTAAAATCTTATTTATTTGCACTACATCACTCTTAAGAATTTCTCCACTATACATTGCTCTAGCTCTATCAATTAAGTTATGACATTCATCAACTAATATAACATTACTTTTATTATCTTCTTCAAAAATCCTTTTTAACCTTACTCTATTATCAAAAGCGTAATTATAATCACATATTATTGCATGGCACCATTCTGTAAGATCCAATGATAATTCAAAGGGACACACTTGATATTTTTCACTATATTTTCTTATTACCTCTCTTGATATTATGTTTTCATGGCTTATAATATCTTCAATAACATCATCCACTTTAGAAAAATAATCTCTTGCAAACTTACAATCATCAGCATTACATTTTACTTCATCATTTAAGCAAGCTTTTTCCTTTGCTGTTATACTTACTACCTTTATCTTTAATCCATTCTTTATGAGCATAGCATATGCTTCTTCTGCAACTACTCCAGTAATAGTCTTAGAAGTCAAATACACTATCCTATCTCCCATATTGTTTGTTAGCCCCTTTATAGCTGGAAATATTGTTGATATTGTCTTACCTATACCTGTAGGTGCTTGAGCAAATAATATACCGTTATTCCTGATGGTATTATAACAAGTTACTGCTAGCTCCCTTTGACCCTTTCGATAAGTTGGAAAAGGAAATTCCATTTTCTCTATGCTTTCATTCCTTTCTTCTATTAAGGCTATTTTTAAAAAAGCAGCCTTCATATATCTCTCAACTAACTCTGAAACAAAAGCTTCTAATTCTGTAAGTTTGAATTTCTTTTCAAAGCTCTTTACTTCATCTGTATTCAAATTATAATAGCTTAAACGTATTCTTATTTCCGCTAAATTATTTTCCTTGCAATATATGTATCCATAAAATTTCCCTTGAGCCCAATGTAGCTCATTATAATCTTCTTCTATATATATTAAGCTTTTATATGTAGATTTTATTTCCTCTATTATAATAATATCTCTTTCCTTTATAATTCCATCAGTGCGTCCTTCAATTATAAGCTCAATATCATCTCTAACGAATCCCCATTGAAGCTTTACTTCCTTTTGATAATTTTCATAAATATTTTCATTATCTTTTTGAAGTCTTCCATGAGCTATAGTTCCTTCCATAGCCCTTCTTATGGACATAAATCTATCATCTAGGCTACCACTTTTTAACACGTATTCCACTATGCCTCTTACAGATTCCATTATCACTACTTTTTGTGCCATAACCTTTGCCTTCCTAAATCTTAAAAATAATTAATTCTATTAATAACATTATATTTTTTATAATCTCTTTCTAGTATCTCCTTTTTAAGAAAAAAAGACTACTATAAATATATATGTAGTCTTTTATGAATGGTACTCATTTACTATCTTTTGTACTAGTTTCTTTATAGCACTAGCTTGAGCTATTAATGAAATAACCACTACGAAAGTCCTTATACTATTTTCATCTTTTTCATTTAAATTAAGGCCTTTTATAATGTTATTTAGATTTTCTTCATCTACAATGTCCTCTGCTATTCCTTCTTTTATACTCTGACTTTGTGTCTCTGAAAATATCTTATAAGCAGTTTCCCAAGATATTATATCATCTGACCTATCATTAATTTCATTGAAAGCTAAGCTAAACACCTTTTTAATCTCTTCAGTAGTAAGTATTGGTCTCATATAACTTAATAATACTAGCTGAACTAAATGTATCTTTGTATAGCCCCTCTTTTTACCATCTTCCGGCTTACTTATTACTTCACTTTTTATATAGTTCTGCACTATGTTATTAGTATATTTATCATCTATAAACTTATCATTCAAAAAATCAATAACTTGAGATAAAAAAAGATCATACTTAGGTAAATCATCGTAAGATATCATTATGTTATCTTCTATTTGATCCGCTACTTGCTGTATATAATCCATATCCATCTTTTTCATCACGCATCTTCACCTATCTTTCTCTATATTACTATCTTCATTATATAGTAAATATAAACTTATTACAAGTTTATTTACCTATTTAATAAGTTTTTTCACTCTTTTTAATATTTATATCTATATTTTGATTATTCTTTTTTATTTCCAATTTATTATTGATTTTTTTATTTATTATTGATATTTTACTAATAAACTTTTACAATTTATGTATACAGATGCAATAAATTTATTTTTACATTATTTTCTTATTTTATATTCTATTTTTTAATATTTTTAAATCATTTATGTAACACATTTACTATTTCAGTATACAAGTCATTTTAATCACGAAAAATTTAACTATTTATTTTGAAAATTAAACTTGACTTTTCAAATATATGGTAGTATAGTTTATTAGTAAGTAAAAAATATCAATTATTTTCTATAATTTAATATTTTTTATATTAATTATATTGACTTTATATTACATATTTGGTAAGATAAATCTACAAAATGTCGAAACTTGTTTTAGGAGGAATTTATAAATGAAATCAACTGGAGTTGTTAGAAGAGTAGATGAACTAGGAAGAATCGTTATTCCAATAGAATTAAGAAGAACTTTAGATATAGCAGAAAAAGACGCATTAGAAATATACGTAGACGGAGAACAAATTATATTAAAGAAATATGAACCAGCTTGTATATTCTGTGGAGATGCTAGAGATGTAGTTAACTACAAAGGTAAAAATATCTGCAAAAATTGCTTAAACGAATTAAAGACAGATAACAAATAATTATACATAAAAAAGCTAGTGAATTTCACTAGCTTTTTAATTTTATAAATCTATGGCAATCTTATATACTTCTTTTTTAGGAATGTTTCTCATTTTAGCAACAGTCTTGATTGCTTCTTTCTTATCCATCCCTTTATTTATTAAATCCTTAAGATGCTCCTCCACTGTAAAAGCACTAAATTCTTCTTCCAGCTCCGCCTTTATTTCACTTTCACTTTTTCCTGCCAGTACTAATACAAATTCTCCTCTTGGTTTATTCTCTAAAAAGTTATTATATGCATCTTCTAAAGCTCCTCTAAATATATCTTCATGTAACTTTGTAAGTTCTCTACATACAGCAATATTTCTATTACCTAAAGACTCCTTTAAAAAACTTAATGTATCCAATAACCTATGTGGTGATTCATAAAATATTAATGTTTCTTTTTTATCTTTAATTTCCTCAATAAGAATTTTTCTATCTTTAGTTTCTCTTGGAATAAAGCCTCTAAAAACGAACTTTGTTGTGTCTAGTCCTGAGTATACAAGAGCTGTTGTAATTGCTGTTGCTCCTGGAAGAACCTCAAAATTTATATTGTTTTCAATGCATTTACTTACTATTACACTCCCTGGATCTGATATTCCTGGAGTACCAGCATCAGTAACTAATGCTATACTTATTCCATCTTCTAATTTATTTATTATTTGCTCACTTTTTCCTTGTTCATTATGCTGATGGTAACTAAAAAGTGGCTTTTTAATTTCAAAGTGATTTAAAAGCTTTAAACTTTGCCTTGTATCTTCTGCTGCAATTTCATCTACACTTTTTAAAACCTCTAAAGCTCTTAAAGTAATGTCCTTTAGGTTTCCTATTGGTGTTGGTACTAAATATAATTTACCTTTACTCATATTATTTCACCCTTCCATATATTTCATCTATCTCTCTACTGAAATTTCCTTCTTCATCATAAACATATAAAGGCTTTTCCCATTTTAAAAATGCTCCTCCGTCTCTCTGACCTTCCACTAATACAATATTAGGTTCCTTATTTACATTAGGCTGTACCATTTTTACTCTCTTTGGCTCAATATTATATTTTCTCATTAAGCTAAATATATCTGCCAATCTTTCTGGTCTATGTACAATAAACATTCTTCCATTATCTTTAAGTAACCTTCTAGCTGCAACAATTACATCTTCTAAATTGCAAAGAATTTCATGTCTAGCAATTGCTAACTTATCGTTTGGATTTACTATACCTGAATTATTTAACTTATATGGAGGATTTACCGTCAATACATCAAACCTTCCTAACTCTTTTACAAGGTTTTTATCCTTTAAATCAGCACATTTAAATTTAACTATATCTTCTGTTCCATTTAATTTTGAACTTCTTCTTGCCATTTCTTCCATTTCTTCTTGAATTTCAATTCCCCAAACTTCCTTGGGATTATATTTTCCATAAAGAAGGAAAGGTACTATACCTGTACCAGTACATAAATCTATTACCCTATGCTTTGATTTAACATTGGCAAAATCCGATAATAATACAGCATCTATACCAAATCTAAAAGCTTTTTCTTTCTGTATGATCTTAAGACCTTTTAAATCTAAATCATCAATTCTCTCATCCTTATTTATACTTATATCCATAAATTATAGTTCCTCCAAAATTGTGTCTATATCTTTTAATTCTTTCTTATATTATATCTATATAGTATACACAAAAACTGCTTTTTAGAAAACTTAATTAAATATAAAAAGACTAGAAAGCTCTTTCCTAGTCCATAATACTAATTATAATACTCTTCTTGCACAATAGAATGATGTTATATTACCTACCTTAACTCTATCACCTGGTTGTGGTGCGTGAATATATTGTCCTCCACCTACATAGATACCAACATGGTCTCCACCATAAGTGAACACTAAATCACCTGGTTGTAATTCATCATAAGATACAGGTGACCCAACTTCCATTTGAGTATAAGTAGTTCTTGTTATGTTTAATCCTGCTGCATTTGCATATACATAGCTTGTAAATCCTGAACAATCAAATATATCTGGACCTGCTGCGCCATATACATATTCAGCTCCTATGAAATTATATGCATAGCTCACTATAGAACTTCCATAAGCTGATGATGCAGTTCCTAATGTAATTTCCCCTCTATTTGGAGATGAAATTTGTTGTTGTGCTGCTACCTTAGCTGCTACCTTAGCTACTTCTTCTGCTTCTATTATTTCTTCTAATTTAATTGTTCCATAGTATATAGAATCTGATATTTCTTGTTTTACAATTTCACTTTTTATTTGATTATCTCTTATGCTTGTTAATTGATCTATAGCAGATTGTAATTCATTCTTATCATTAGATGTTTCTAATACAGATTGTTGATAAGCTACTAATTTTCTTTCTGATACTGCTAAATAGTTCTTTTCAAATTCTTCTTGTTCTGCATTTAATTGCTCAATAGCATTTTCTTGCTCTGCCTTCTTAGTATTTAACTCAGCTAGTGCTGCTTCGTTTTCTTCTGTAAGCCTAATTACTTCTGCTTTTCTTTCTTCTAATGCAGTTACTTTTTCATTTAAATTTGCTTTCTTTTCTTCTAACTCAGATATAAGTTCTTTATCAATATTAACTATTCTTGTTGTAGAGTCAATTTTACTGATTAATTCATTAAAGCTTTTTGCACTAAATAAAAGAGTTAAATAGTTAACTTGTCCACCAGACTTTTGAAACTCTCTAATTCTCTTTCCTAAAACTTCTTCATTTTTTTCTATTTCTGCTTTAGTTGTTTCTATTTCCTTTTCAGTATTTTCAATCTCTATTTTAATTTCTTCAACTTCAGACTTATTATTTTCTATAGTTTCCATTAAGGATTCTATTTCTGCATTTAATGCGTATACTTGCGCTGTTGTTTCATCTATTTTATCTGTCAATTCATCATATCTTGCTTGATTTTCTATCACTTCTTCATTAGGTGTTGCAAAAGTTGGCATTCCCATACCAAATATTAATGTTGCCGTCAATAGTGCCGATAATACTTTTTTCTTCATATTTCACTGGTCTTATGACCTTCCCCCTCTACTTAGTGATTCATTACTATTATATCATTTATGGTAACCCCATTCAATGGTAATTTTTAATATTTAAGGATTAAAGCTATTATAAAAGCATCCTTAATATCACTTTTCTGTCATTTTTCATTTTTACTATTCATATATTTTCATTGATTTTACTTAATCTTATACTTTTTACTTATAAATAATTGAATTATTGTTGTTATAAAAATTGCAATTATGAAAATAATGATTGCTATCCTGCTACTATCCTTATAAAATATTGATACTGTTCCAATAATAGTACCTATAGCCCCTATTGCTATATTTAGAAGCCCATTAACTTTTATGTACTGTTTTTGCTCTTTTGTTGTTCTATTTTCTTTAGTGCTGACATATAAGGCAAAAAAACCCATTAAAACAAATCCTATACTTCCAAATAATATTATAATACTTTCAATTCCCATAGTATTTCTCCTCCAAATCTTCATATATTATTATATATTGTCTCTTTTTAAACAACATATTACGCTATTTTTAAATTTTCTTCAACAATTTTTAAATTACATGTTGACACTTATAATTTTGTGGACTATAATAATAAATGTACTACGGGGTGTGGCGCAGATGGGAGCGCGCGTGGTTTGGGACCATGAGGTCGCAGGTTCGATCCCTGTCACCCCGACCAAGATAGGCTAAAACCTATCTTTTTTTTTGCATTTTATAAAGGAGATTTAATATGGATACAATAAAAGCTGCAATATTTGATTTAGATGGTACACTTGTGGATTCTATGTGGGTATGGGAAAGAATAGATATGGAATTCTTGAAAAAAAGAGGATATACTGTTCCTGAAAATTTAAAAGATAACATAACTCATTTAAGCTTTAAACAAGTAGCCCAATATTTTAAAACCACATTTTCTATTGATGATTCAGTAGAAGCTATAATGGATGAATGGCATGAAATGGCCTATAATGAGTATTCTAATAATGTTTTTCTAAAAGAAGGTGCTATGGAATATTTACATAGCTTAAAAAAAGCTGGCATTAAAATAGCTTTAGCTACAAGTAATTCAAAGCCATTATTAGAAGCTACATTAAAAAACAATGGAATTTATGACTTATTTGACTCTATTACCGTTACAGATGAAGTAAAAAAAGGTAAAGATAATCCAGACATATACCTACTAGCTGCTGAAAAACTTAATGTTAATCCTGTCAACTGTATGGTATACGAAGATATCGTAGCTGCTGTAGGTGGGGCCAAGCTAGCTGGCATGAATGTTACTGCTGTTTATGATAAAGCATCTGAAAAAGATTTAAATATATTAAAAGAAAAAGCTGACAAATACATATATAGCTATAAAGAACTACTATAAAAAGGAGTGCTAAGCACTCCTTCTTTAATTATCAATGATTAACTAAGCTCTTTTAACTTGGTATTTAGCTTCTAATTCTTTCATTAATTGAGCGTATTTGCTTTGTTGAGCTTGTTGCATTAAGTTTCCAATTATTTGTTCTTTAACATCTTCAAATTTAGCTACTGTTGCTTCATTCTTAGATTCTGTTTTTACTAAGTGATATCCAAATTGAGTCTTAACTGGTTCGCTTACAGTGTTTAATTCTAAAGTAAATGCAGCTTCTTCAAATTCTGGAACCATCATTCCTCTACCAAACTCTCCAAGATCTCCACCTTGTTGCCCTGATGGGCAAGTTGAGAATTGTCCAGCAGCTTCTTCAAATGATATTTCTCCATTTGAAATCTTTTCTTTTATTTCTTTTGCTTTTTCTTCTGAATCTACTAATATGTGTTTTGCAGAAACCATTTCTGGTGTTTTAAATTCTTCTTCATGTTCATTGTAGAAAGTTTCTGCATCAGCATCTGTTACAGTAACATCTGATAATACTTTATTGATTGTCATTTGAGTTAATAAATCTCTTTCCATTTGTTCTAATGCTGATTTATACTCTTCAGTCTTATCCAATTCCATTTCAGTTCCTAATTTATTCATTAATTCAAAAGAAACTAATTGTTCTAATAATTGATTTCTTCCCATTTCTGAATCAAAATATGCTCTTTTATCTTGAGGATATCTTGAAATTATTGCCTCTAAATCTTTTTCTGTAATTTCTCTTCCTGCTATAGTTACTAAAACTTTATTATCCATTCTTTTTCTCCTTTTCAACCTAATATGATATAGTTTTCAATATTATATCATACTTTTTTTCTTTTTTTGATAAAAAATGTATTTTATCTTATTTTTTTATGCTTTCCTAAGCGTTAAAAAAAGCACTAACATATGTTAGTGCTTTTACCTGGTGGCTCGACCAGGAATCGAACCAGGGACACGAGGATTTTCAGTCCTC
>ERZ827363.484-NODE-484-length-43298-cov-4.115811_pt1 | contig 43298 bp, 39 predicted proteins | sample MGYA00519776_ERZ827363 | MGnify/ENA primary metagenome ERZ827363 (study PRJEB31778, sample SAMEA3449288) | human gut metagenome | biome: human gut; feature: human-associated habitat; material: faeces | place: United Kingdom | collected 2010/2012 ... | reverse complement strand
AGTACATTTATTTTGAATAAAATTCTTTAATCTTTTCACATACAGTAAGAACTTTTTCTTCTTCTAATCCATTATCTGTATCAAGATTATCTTCTGACTTTTTCTTTTTCCTTGCCATGGCATCTAAGTTCCTTCCTCAAAATTTATCTGTTATGCTTTCTTTCCTCTATCATTATACGTAAAGCTTACTAATTGGTCAATCTCCTTCTTTTCTTCAGCCTTGAGTTCTTCCTTAAATTCATCAAACGCCTTTTCTCTAAGTTTTTCATGGATTTTTCTTTCCTGCATTGATTTATTAAGTTTTTCTCTGGCTTTATCAAGATTTTTCTTGGCAACCCTGACCTGCAATGCCTGTTTTTCCATAAGTTCTTTTATAACAGCTATATAGTTATTATACTGTTTTAACTTATTAATATCCAGTTTGTCATTTGATGCATTTTTCAACTCATCCTCGTAAGTTCTTCGTCTTAAAATAAGGCTCCGAAGTTTATCCTCTTCTTCATCAAGTCTTGCACTTGCCTGCGAGAATTCTGTCTTTGCCTGTGTCTCAAGTCTCATTTTAATATTAAGGATATTTTGCATCTTATATACAAATTTTGCCATAATTACTCTGCTTTCTCAAATGTATCATAATCGCTGAAAATATCAAAAAGCATTTTTAGTTCTTCTTCAAAAGAATATTTCTCGTCAGTCTGCTGCATAAGAAAAGCATTTACTGCATCTATCTTTGAAATGGCATAATCAATATTTTTATTGCTTCCTTTTTTATATGCACCAATATTAATCAAATCTTCCGCCTCATTATATGTTGCAAGAACATTTTTAAGACGTCCAGCCATCTTTTTGTGTTCTTTAGTTGAAATCTGGCTCATGCATCTTGATATGCTTTGCAGGATATCAATAGCTGGATAATGATTTTTATGTCCTAACTTTCTTGAAAGTATTATATGTCCATCAAGAATACTTCGTGCAGTATCTGTTATAGGTTCATTAAAATCATCACCATCAACCAAAACAGTATACAGCCCTGTAATAGAACCTTTGTCCGACATCCCCGCCCTCTCAAGAAGCTTTGGCATTTCACTGTATACACTCGGTGGATAGCCTCTTGTCACTGGCGGTTCACCTGACGCAAGTCCAATCTCCCGCTGTGCCATAGAAAAACGTGTGAGTGAATCCATCATAAGAAGCACATCCTTGCCCTGATCCCTGAAATATTCTGCTATTGCTGTTGCAGTCTTCGCAGCCTTATTTCGTATGAGAGCAGGCTTATCCGATGTTGCAACAACAAGGACACTTCGTGCCATACCTTCCGGGCCTAAATCCCGCTCAACGAATTCTCTTACTTCCCTGCCTCGCTCTCCTATAAGAGCAATAACATTAATATCGGCTTTAGTATTTCTTGCAAACATACCAAGAAGTGTACTTTTTCCTACGCCACTTCCGGCAAATATGCCTATTCGCTGTCCCTTGCCAACAGTAAGTAATCCGTCTACAGCCTTTACGCCAAGAGGAAGCACCTTGCTTATTATCTCCCTGTCCATAGGATCTGGCGGTGCTGCCTCAACCGGATATTCATCTGTATATTCTAATTCAGAACCATCCGTAGGATTCCCAAGTCCATCAAGTGTATGTCCTAGTATGCCATCACCAACCTTTACCGACAAAGGTCGTTCCATATTCTCAACAACACTTCCCGGACCTATCCCATCCACAACATCATATGGCATAAGAAGCACATTTGAATCATTAAATCCAACTACCTCTGCATATAATTCCTGACTGTTATCCGCAGAATAAATTCTGCACAAATCATTAAGCTTGGCATCCGGTCCTACCGATTCAATAGTAAGACCAACAATCTTAGTCACTTTCCCAAGTTTCTTATAGAAGGATTTTTCTGTCAGCGATAAATATTTGTTTTTATTAATTGATGACATATCATCCTCCTTAACAATACAATTAGTTCTGATCATACTTGTAACATCAGCCTGTGCAGCTTAAAAGTTTAATATTATTAATAAGCTTATTAAGTTCAATATCAAGGCTACAGTTAAATATACCTGTATTCGTCTCTATCATGCACTGATTCCGTTCAAGCGTAACATCTTCCACAATATCTATATTGACCTCTCTTGACATTGCACAATATATCTTGCCCTGATTATTAATAAGAAAACTATAATCATCAGGCGATACTTTTATAACAAAATCTCTGCTTGCATCTGCGTTATGCATGACATCGTTAATGAGATGCAGGATAATATCATGATTATCCTCCGTTACAACACCTGTGACTTTTCTGAATACATCTGTAATAACTTCCACAAGTTCAGGTTCTATAGAGTCCTTTAGCTCGTTATATTCATTTTCAAGTTCTGATTTTTTCTTATTGTACTCCGTCTCAAGCTCCTGCTGCTTCTTTTCAATTTCCGCATCTGCCTTAGAACAGCCTTCATAATAGCCATTCTGTTTGGCTTCTTCAAATGCAGTATCAGCATTTCTATTTGCTTCTGAAACAATCTGTTCAGCCTGAAGTCTGGCATCTTCTATAATTCTTGCTGCTTCAGCATTAGCATTTTCCAATGCAGCCGCAGACTGGTCAGAATCAGCTCCGCTATCCTGTATTAGTTCTTCCGAACTATCATCTGATATAAGTTCTTCAACAACGTCCGCATTGAGTCCGCTAACAAATCCATCTGTATCAACTGCTGCATGTTTAGACTCCATGATTGCCTCTAGCTTTTTCTTAATCAGATCATTATAATCAATTACTCTTTCGTCCTTATTCACCGTGTATACACGTTTTAACAGATTAGACAATTATCTCGTCACCTCCACCACGTGATATTACAATCTCTGCTGAATCTTCAAGCTTTCTGATAATATTAACAATCTTCTGCTGAGCATCTTCAACATCTTTCATACGTACAGGTCCCATATATTCCATATCTTCCTTAATCATAGAAGCAAGACGTGTTGAAAGGTTATTAAGAATAACATTCTGAACTTCCTCTGTAGCCCCCTTAAGTGCAAGAGCAAGATCATGATTATCAACATCCCTGAGTACTCTCTGAATAGCTCTGTTATCAAGAGAAAGAATATCTTCAAATACGAACATCTTCTTACGGATTTCATCAGCAAGCTCTGGCTCTTCAACCTCAAGAGTTTCCATAATATGCTTCTCTGTTCCTCTGTCAACAGAATTAAGAATCTCAACAATGGCATCAACACCACCAACAATTGTGTAATCCTGATTAACAAGTGAGGCAAGCTTCCTTTCAAGTACCTTCTCAACCTGCTTGATAACATCAGGCGATGTTCTGTCCATCATGGCAATTCTCTTGGCTACATCCGCCTGTTTTTCAGGTGGCAGTGCTGAAACAACACTCGAAGCCTGTGCTGCAGGAAGATATGAAAGAATCAGGGCTATAGTCTGAGGATGCTCATCCTGTATAAAGTTAAGAAGCTGTGTAGAATCTGTTTTTCTGATAAACTCAAATGGACGAACCTGCAGACTCGCTGTAAGCTTTCCAATAACATCTCTTGCCTTATCTTCTCCAAGTGCTTTTTCAAGAAGCTCTTTGGCATATGTGATACCACCCTCAACAATATACTGCTGTGCAAGACATACCTCATAGAACTCATTAAGCACCTGTTCTTTTGTCTGAGGTGAGACACTGCTTGTGTTTGCAATCTCAAGTGTCAGCTGTTCTATTTCTTCTTCTTTCAAATGTTTAAAAATCTGTGCTGATTTCTCTGGTCCAAGTGCAATAAGCAATATAGCAGCCTTTTCTACACCATCCATTCCTCTTTCAGCATTAGCTGATGTCTTTGGCATATGTTTCCATCTCCAATCATATGTAATCAATTGACCTTTCAGGTCCTATCCATCATAATAATCACCAGTCATCATTAAGCCAGTTTCTAAGCAGTAATGCAACTGCTTCAGGATTCTCATCAACAAACTTCTCAATAGCTTTTCTCGTCTCCGACTTCTCCTGAAGATCAATATCATCAACAGAAGGCTGGTTTTCTTTAGTTGAAGCAAGCATTTCTTCTACAGAAAGTTCCGGTTCCTTCTCTTCTACTGTAAGTGGTCTTGCGCTTCTCAAAACTATAAACACAAGAATACCAAGTATAGCAACAGCCAGTCCAATCTGAATCCAGAATGAAGCACGGCTTAATACGCTAGTCTTCGGTGCATCATAGAAATAAGGTACATTATATGCTAAAACAGTAATGTTATTAGTTGAGATTCCTGTAGCACTTGAAAACATATTCATCCAGTCATTATCAACATTAACCTGAACAGGATTTGCGTTCTGAGCCTTGAATTCATCCCATGTCATATTATCAAGATATCCAAGATTCTTACAATCTTCTTCATTATAAATAACATTCTTTATAAGCGTTACAGCCATTGTAGAAGTACCATATACTATCTTTCCAGGATCACTATTAGTTGTAGTAACAAGCTGGTTAGGAAGATACTGATACTGTTTTACAGTATATGTTGATGAACTTGATGTACCATCTGTAAGATCGTAGGTTGTTCCTGTTTCTCCATTACTCGTAGTTCCTGGTGTTCCACCTGCACCATTTGTTCCATTCGATTCAAGTTCATAAGAAGTATCATACAGACCTTCTTCTCTGCCTTCCTGTGCTGTATACTCAGTAGCAATCTTATTCACAGTATCCCAGTCAAGATCAAGATTAATAGCAACTGTTGCATCATTAAACAGTGATGTTGAAAGTGCTGTATTCTTAACACTTGCTGCTACCGTTGATTCAATCTGTGACTTATACTTTAACTTGCTTGAATAAGCAATATTAGAAACTGAACCCGAATTATCAGCTCCATTAAACAATGTCTTTCCTGATGTATCAATAATTGTAATACCATTAGTATTGCTGCTTCCTACTGCTGTTGCAAGAAGAACTGCTATACTTTCCGCTGTGTCTTCTCCAACTGTCTTATTAGTATCAATCGTAACGGCTACAGTTGTATCTTTCTTTGTAGAATAGAATGAATTCGTATCATCTGACAAATGTACTGTAACAGATGCAGATTTGATTCCGTCTAAAGAAGTAATATCATTTTCAAACTTAGTTTCAAGATATTTGGCATACTTCTTATTCTTATCAGACTCTGTTGTTGTAAGACTGCTATTAAGAGCATCATCTAATGAATATCCCGAAGGTTTAATATCATTAGAAGCAATAAGCATCTTAGCATTAGTAAGATCCTGTTCCTTTACCTTAACTGCCATATTATCAATTTGATATGTATACCCATTATCTGTAAGCAGTGAAGTAACTGTATTCATCTCATTATAATCTTCACATCTTGTAAGTTCCTGATATGTTGGTCTTGATAACACAACTGCAATAACAACAACCGCCGCAATAAATACAGCTACAGCACTCACAATTATTATCTTCTGATTTCTGGACCAGCTTTTCCATATTTCAAGAAATCTGGCTGGAATCTGTTTTAATTTATCCATATAAAACCCCTAATTACATTGACATATTCATAATAGAGTTATAGGCCTCCAATGCCTTATCCCTTATTGCTACTGTATACTGCAGAGCAATATTAGCCTCCTGCTGATAAACTCCAAGCTCATGAGTATTAGTCATATTGCCAAGAGCATAATCTATCTCTGCCTGCTGTGCTTTCTGCACATATGAGTTGGTACTGTTCAGCAACCCTGCCACTGAGTCATATATAGCATCAAATGTTGTATCTGAATTTTTGCTTTTAGATGTACTAAGTGACGCATTCTCTTTCATTGCCGATGTAACCTTATTGACATAATCACCGCCAAGGCTTCCTATTGCACTAGTAAGATCCATGTTAAATCTCCTCTTTTTGTTCAAATATAGTATTAATCGTATGAATTAAACCAGTTATTCACATATGTTATGTAGCAGAACCTATTGAAAGTCCCTTGCTTGCCATAGATTTGCTGGCATTAAATGCTGATATATTAGCTTCATATGAACGTGATGCATCTATAAGATCTGTCATCTCCTGAACCACATTCACATTAGGATATGTAACATATCCATTCTCATCAGCATCCGGATGTGAAGGATCATATACCCTTTCCATATCTGTTGATGTATCCTCATATACAGATGTCACCTTAACGCCGCTTCCAACAACACCACCATTGGCAAGTCTTAATGCATCTGAAAATGTTGAATATGCTCCTGTACCATATGAACCATACGCAGACTTTCCAAGTGCTGTACCAGTCATTGTCTTTTCGGTAAACACAACCGCTTTTCTTACATAGGGAGTTCCATCACTCGTTCTTGTTGTGTCTGCATTAGCTATATTCTCTGATATAACATCCGTTCTTAACTGCTGAGCTGTCATTCCGGATGCGCTAATATTAAATGCCGTAAACATAGACATAGTCCTGTTCTCCTTCCATATATCAATCACATTATATATTATTTAAGCACTGCCTTAAATCTTGAAAACTCATTATTCATACTGTCAATAAGAGCATTATAGTTAATCTGTTCTGAAGCAAGTTCAACATTCTCTGTTGAAAGATCTACATTATTGCCATCAGTTCTATACGATAATGTGCTGTTATCAGTGTAAGTCCTTATAGCCAGATCATTATAATTAACATTATTAACTCTCTGTGTAAGAGATGCTGAATTCTTTCCTGAACGCTGGAGTGCATTGGCAAGATACGAACTAAATTCAACATCCTGCCTTTTATAATTAGGTGTATCAACATTAGCTATATTGTTAGTAAGAACTTCCTCTCTTGTCCAGCTCGCATCTGCCGCTGACTTTAACAAATTAACATATCCAAAAGCGCCTGTACTCATATTTATTTCCTTTCTTATTCAATAAGCACAAAATATGCCTACTACGAAAACATAAAAACACTACATACATTATAAATTATAATATAAAAAAAACAAGATTTTTTTCATATTTTGCCACATTTCATTGGATTATCATGTATCAATATGTATACTTATACAAAAAGATGAACCCAATCAGACATTGGATCCATCCCATCATCTCAAGCTCAATCCTTTAAGCTCTATCAATTATACAATGTATACTCTCAATCTTCAAGTTTTTTTAATTCATCATATACAACTTCATTAAGAACTTTTATCTTTGTTCCTTTCATTCCAGAAGATTTTGTTGATATAACACCAGCACTGTCAAACTTCTTAAGTGCATTAACAATTACAGATCTTGTAATTCCTGTATCATCCGCTATTCGGCTTGCAACCAGAATGCCATCCATTCCATCCATATGTGCAAATACCGCTTTGACGGCCTGTAGTTCTGATGCCGATAATGTCTTTATTGCTGACTTAACAATCTTTTTCTTTCTCTCATCTTCTGCATTCTCATTATTAACAGAACTCATCATCTCTAATCCTACAACTGTTGCACCATACTCACATAGAATAATATCATCTATATCATAATCAGCAACACATTTATAGATAAATAATGTTCCAAGTCTTTCCCCAGCTATGTCAACAGGAGCTATTAAAGCCTTAAACTTACGTTCACTTCCACCTGAAAAGCCCAATGTAAGCAGATTAACATTTTCTTTAGTTGATAACACTCCCAACAATCTTTCATTAAGCATATTATCAACAAATCCGCCTGTATCAGCTGTTATAAGCTCACCTATTTTGTCAATTCCGCTGTATGAAGCCGCTCCTAGTATCTTACCCTTCTGGCTTATAACCAGAATGTTCGACTCTAATATTCCACTAAGCACCTCACAGATATCATTAAATTCCACTCTGTGAGAATGATTATTGTGAAGCAGCTTATTAATTTTCCTCGTTTTGTCGAGAAGCTGAACACTCATTGTAAATCCCCCATCCTTCTTTTAAAAAGCAATTCACATATATCAGCTACTGCTCTTTATCATTCTTTGATTCGACATATCCGCAGGTTTCATCAGCACATACAAGTTTACTGCCCTTCTCAATCATGTATCCGCCACACTTAGGACATTTCTTATCTGAAGGCTTCTGCCATGACACAAAATCGCACTCTGGATATCCTTCGCAACCATAAAACATTCTGCCCTTCTTAGTCTTCTTTAATATAACATCTTTTCCACATTTTGGACATGCAACACCTATTTTTTCAAGATAAGGCTTGGTATTATGACACTCAGGAAATCCCGGACAACCTAAGAACTTACCATGAGGACCATACTTAATAACCATATTTCTGCCGCATTTGTCACATATAACATCAGTAACCTCATCCTCTATCTTAACATGTTCAAGTTCTTTTTCTGCCTCATCAATCGCAACTTTAAGATCCGGATAGAAGTTTCTTATAATTTCCTTCCATTCCACGGTTCCCTCAGCAACACCATCAAGAAGAGACTCCATATTAGCTGTAAACTTAACATCAACAATAGTAGGAAAAGCTGTCATCATAATATTATTAACAGCATTGCCAAGCTCTGATATATAAAGATTTTTATTTTCTTTAATTACATAATGTCTTGCAATTATTGTTGATATTGTAGGAGCATAAGTACTTGGACGTCCTATTCCCTGTTCTTCGAGTGCTTTTACAAGTGATGCCTCTGTAAAATGTGCAGGTGGCTGTGTAAAATGCTGTGTACCATTCACATCATCAAGTGTAAGGACTGAATTCTCGTCAAGTCCTTTAGCAAGTGTATTAGTTTCTTCATTATCATCATCAGTCTTGTATACAGACATAAATCCATCAAAAACAATCTTTGATGCTGATACTGTAAATATATATTCACCAGCTCCTATTCTTACAGAAGTTGTCTCATACTGTGCAGGTGCCATCTGACTCGCAACAAATCTCTTCCATATAAGCTGATAAAGTCTGAACTGATCTCTCTGCAATGATTCCTTAACTAATGCCGGTGACAAAGAAAGATCAGTTGGTCTGATTGCTTCATGTGCATCCTGAATCTTCTTATCATCCTTCTTGGCATTAGAACTTTGTGGAAGATACTTTTCCCCATAATTCTCACTGATATAATCTTTTGAAGCAACTTTTGCCTCATCTGCAACTCTTGTAGAATCTGTTCTTAAATATGTTATAAGACCTACTGTTCCTCTGCCCTTAATATCAACACCTTCATAAAGCTGCTGTGCTATGTTCATAGTTCTCTTTGTAGACATATTAAGTGTCTTGGCAGCTTCCTGCTGGAGTGTACTTGTAGTAAACGGAAGTGGAGATTTCTTAATCTTCTCACTTTTCTTAACACTTTCTATACTGAAACCAGAGTTTTTGACTTCATCAAGAATCTTCTGCATCTGTGCTGCATTCTTAATATCAATTTTTCCGTTTCTGTCCCCATAAAACTTTGCAACAAGTGGTTTCTTTTCTCCCTTTATATTAAGAGAAGCCTCCATAGTCCAGTATTCTTCTGGAATAAATGCATCAATCTCATTCTCTCTGTCACATATCATTCTTAATGCAACTGACTGTACTCTTCCGGCGCTAAGTCCTCTCTTAATCTTAGCCCATAAAAGTGGACTGATTCCATACCCAACCACTCTGTCAAGAACTCTTCTTGCCTGCTGTGCATCTACAAGATTCATATCAATCTTTCTTGCTTCCTTAAGCGATGCCTTAACAGCATTCTTGGTAATCTCATTAAATGTTATTCTGTATATATCCTTGTCTTCTAACTTAAGTGCCGCTGCCAGATGCCATGAAATAGCCTCTCCCTCGCGGTCGGGATCGGTTGCGAGATATACTTTATCTGCTTTCTTCGCTTCTTTTCTTAAAGCAGCAAGAATATCTCCTTTCCCTCTGATTGTTATATACTTAGGTTCATAATCATGTTCAATATCTACACCCATCTGGCTTTTAGGAAGATCTCTTACATGTCCCTGTGATGCCATTACCTTGTAGTTTGCCCCAAGGAATTTACTGATAGTCTTTACCTTGGCAGGTGACTCCACTATAACCAAATACTTATGCATTAATAGCCCTCCATATCAAATATGCTTCCTTATATAATAATTCTTAGAAACCTCTTCTATAAGTCCATCTAACTCCAATTCAAGCAGAATCCCCTCCGCCTCTACAAGATTCAATCCAGAATTATTAACTATCATCTCCAGACTTACTGGAAACAAATTGATTTGACTATACACCATATTCTTAGGGCTTGCAAGTCCTGATTTTTTAAATTTCTCTTCAAATATACCATTATTATTCAAACTATTCCTACAATTATCATCTTTTTTGCTACAATTAATATATCTGTTAATGGATTCTGTTGCATATATATCCTTAGATGATGTAATCAGCTGTGCTCCTTCTTTCAAAAGTTTAAGGCACCCCTCTGACAGAGTATCCCCAATTCTTCCCGGAACGACATAAACATCACGATTCTGATCAAGTGCCTGATCTGCCGTTATGAGTGAGCCGCTCTTTTGCTTTGCCTCCACTACAATAAGTGCATCTGACATTGCACTAATAATTCTGTTTCTCATAGGAAACAGACCTGCTTTAGGCGGTGTCCCCGGTGAATATTCTGAAATAATCCCACCATTGCTCTCAAGCTGTGTGTATAATTCGATATTAGTTCTAGGATAGCATATATCAACCCCGCATCCAAGAACAGCCATACTATAACCGCCTTTTCTAACAGCACCTTTCTGTGCCGCCGCATCTATCCCAAGTGCCATTCCACTTATAACCTGAATTCCCATGTCTGCAAAATCTTCTGCAAATCTTCCTGCTACTGACCTCCCATATTCTGTACAGTTCCTTGCCCCGACAATTGCTACTGACGGAACGTCCGACTGTGGCAGACTTCCTTTATAATAAATTATATAAGGATAATCGTATATATTCATCAATCTTTCAGGATAATTATATTTACCCGGATATGTGAATTTAATATTCTTCTTATCCAGTTCAGAATATTCCCTATATATATACTCACTTTTTCTAGATTCCTTTATAGAATATATATCATCAGGTTTTATTCCCATGACACCTTCAAACATCTTATCTGATGCTTTATATATATCCTCTGGTGTATCGAATACCTTAAATAAATATCTCATCTTAATGTTAGCTATTCCTGTAATATTATTAATCCAAAACCAATAATAATCATCTTTCAAGATAAACCTCCTGCCTAGTGTATTGCTTCTTTAATGTATTGTCACCTCTGGTATTCCACGATAATAGAACGCCTCGCTTATGTTAGCTGTTGTTATATTAACATTACCATCTATATCTGCGATGGTTCTTGCAGTCTTCAATATCTTTGAATATCCTCTTGCAGTCAGACGCTTCTTTGCAAATATCCTTTTTATTAATTTTTCTTCCTCTTCTCCAAGTCTGCAAAATCTCTTCATATCTCCTGTACTCATCTGTGAATTATACTTTATATTCATCCCATTAAACCGCTTAAGCTGGGCAAGTCTTGCACGCATTACAGCTTGTTTCATGCTTTCTGAATCTGGCACATTACCATTATCACTGCTGCACCTTATCTGTTCGTATCCTATTTCATCTGTCTTGATACACATATCAAATCTATCCCATAGTGGCATACTTATTTTCCCAATATATCTTTTAATATCCTGTTCTGAGCAATTGCATCTGCTCCTATCCGGATAATAACCGCATTTGCACGGGTTCATCGCTCCAACAAGCATAAAATCTGCCGGATATGTATATGTCCTGCCCATTCTGACAATTGTTATATCCTTATCTTCAAGAGGCTGCCTTAATCCTTCTAATATTTCTGGCTTAAACTCCGTCATCTCATCAAGAAATAATACACCTTTACCCGCAAGAGTTATCTCTCCTGGTCTTGGAAACATGCCTCCACCAAAGAATGAACTCTTAGTTACATTGTGATATGGTGCCCTGAATGGTCTGTCTTCAACCAGCCCGCCATACTCTCCTAATTGTCCTGCAACACTATATATATTGGTAACAGCTAATTTTTCATCAAATGTCATATCAGGCATGATAGATGGAATACGTTTTGCCATCATAGTTTTTCCGCTTCCCGGCGGCCCGATATACATGATATTATGCATCCCGGCAACAGCAATCATAGTCGCCCTCTTTGCAGCCTCCTGTCCACATATATCTGCATAATTAATTTCTTGTTTATCTGTTGTACGGCATTGTTCTGGATTATCCTGTCTCTGGTTCTCAATTATACCATTATTGATATATTGCACCGCCATTTTCAGACTGTTAGTCGGAATGATATTCACTTTCTCCACAATTCTGCCTTCATTATAATTAGACACTGGTATAAGTGCCTTACTTATTCCGGATTTCTTTGCTTCACATACACATGGCAGTACCCCGCTTACACCATTAATGCTTCCATCAAGGCTCAACTCACCAAGTATAATCATATTATCAACATTAACTTCATCTATGTAACCATTTGCTGATAATATAGCCAGTGCTATTGGCAAATCAAAACCTGTGCCACATTTTCTGATATCTGCAGGAGATATATTTACCACAATGCGCTGTGGAGGAAGCTCATACCCAGAATTACGGATAGCAACCCTTACTCTTTCTCTCGCTTCTTTAACCTCATTGCTAAGAAAACCACTCATCTCAAAACTTGGAATACCATTGCCAACATCAACCTCAACCCGTACAATCTCTGCCTTCAATCCATATAATACCCCACTCAATACACTACTGTACAATAAATACCGCCTCCTTTCGCTATCAATACTTAAATATATATTCGTGTAGCTTTTAAGATTATAGTATCTTAAAACAATTATCAATATATATTCATTGTATAAAAATCCCAACCAGACCTCATGTGTTATATTGATAATCTGGTTGGTTCATCTTTACTTCGCAGCCATCTTAGAAAGTGCTTCGTTGTAATCTTTTTCTGAATACTTCTTTAATAAATCCTTCTTTGATATTCCATATCTTATCATAAATATTATATCTTCTATTGTTGCCGTCTTAAATCCCTGTTCTTTACCAGACTTAAACCCATCCTGTCTTGCTTCATCATAATACTCTTTCCATGCTTCACACATAATAACCGACTCCCCTTTCTTACTCCCTCAAATTCTTTCAGATACCCAAGTGAGTCATATATCATAGTTCTTAGCGGCATTCCATAATGAATATGCTCCTGCAGTTCCAATCCTAATACTACAAGCTCAATTCCATCAAAATTCTTCTTAACAACATCCCTGAATCTTACAAGTGACAGCTTATAATCATCTACCTGTTTCCTGTCTACACTCTTCCCCATATATCTCCTCTAAACGCATAATCCTTATTATAATACGCACTGCGTATATAATGTATTAATATATTATCATTATATATAATCAATGTCAATGTATATATCATTATATTTTATATAGAATATCTCTCCTGTATGATTCCTAACAAAAAACTCCGGCAGAGCCTCTCTATATGAGAGTTCATCCACCGGAGTTTAATCCATACTGATATTAAATTAATCCATATTAAACAAATCTTTTACCTGAAGATTAAGTATTGCATAACCAACCCCATTGTGACCATCAGTTGCCTGAATACCTATCTTAAGAGTTCCATCCGAAAGCTTCTGTCTCAATGATGCATCATCTGCCCCTGACAGACTCCAGAAATTATCAACCGTATATTCCACACCAGATTTAACCTTAGATGAACCTGACGATACAGGCATCGACGTAAGTGAAACATTTCCAGAACCATCTATACTGATATAGCCAAGTCTCTTGTCCTTAGACGAATCAAACTTACCGTTCTTCTGTGACTCTTCAGTACGCGCCTCTTCATTATACACATACATGAAAGCCTCATTAATAATACCTCTGCCATCAATAAGGTCGGCATCTGATATCATGAAATTAAAGTTAAGCTGCCTGTCAGCGAACTTTGTGTAATTATACTTAATATAACTACTATATGCCTTCTGTGTGTCATCATAAACAGCATCCGTATATGAAACCTGTGGTGCACTGTTACCAGCAAGAATAGCTCTTACAAATGTATTAACAAAAAGCTCCATCTCTGCATCAGTGCCTTCTTTATCCATATCAGAATGACCTGCACTAGTATATGTAACATTACCAGCAGAATATATATAGTAATTATTAACAGCATCCTGACCTGATAATGAAAAATAATTCTTATCACCATTATCAAGAGTATACCATACAACAGGATCTGAACCATTAACCTGTGTTTCAAGATTAAGGGCAAAATACTGTGCATGCGTTGGAGCAACACTTATTGACGAATCAATTCCATAAGGATAAGATGTAACTTCACCAGTATTCAGCTTTGAAAGGCTGCTTGTCATTCTGGTACTTGTTGTATCGCCTGAACCAGTAAATGGTCCTACACCCGATAATTTATATATAAGAGTATCTGTTAAACTATATCCACCCTTCATTCCAATCAAAGGTTTCAACTGCTGGGTAGCATAATTAAGTTTCTCATATGAACCAGCTGCTTTTTTGCCTGTACCATTCTCCCTATAAGACATACAGTCATGTGTCATCAGTACAGATTTTCCATCATCAATATAAGTTTTTATAGCATCAATTGCATCGACAGATAAATCATTATCATTACCATAGTTATCAGCAAATCCCATAACAATCATAGAATAATCATCAAGAAGCTTAGGATTCTTCTTTAATCCTTCTGAAAATTCTGTTTTGGTCATTTCTTTAACCTTCAGATTAAACCCTGTAATCCCAGCTTCTGACTTGAATTTTTCATCAAACTTGCTTCCAGGAGCAAGATTAAGATGTGACTCCTGTGAATTACTCTTAATCTGTAAAACATTTATTGTTCTCTCCTTATTCTTCAATGCAAATGCACCAGAAGTATAAGTTCTTAATCCTGTATCTGTATCAGTTATCTCAACCTTCCAGCCAACATAACCGGTAAGTCCACTTGGCAGAGACAATGTTGTACTAAAACCTCCATTAGTCCACTGTATCCCCGTACCATCACTTTCACAATAGAATAACTCAGTATCATCTGTTGTATGATCTTCTGAAAACATACTGTCACAGTTTCTGTCAATGTATATCTTAACTTTATATGAACCATCCCTTACCGGAACAGTTACATTTCCTGAAAATGTAACTATCAGGCTCTTGTCAAAATCTCTTTCATTAACACTTGCCTCAGTTCCATCATACTCTTTCATATTAGGTGAAATGTTGCTTGTCGGTTTATAGATATAATTTAATGTATCTGATACCTCATCATTATCTACCCATACAATATTAGATGATCCTGTCTTTGTAAGCTGCATTGCAAGATTAGATTTTCTCATCTTATACATGTTAGTGTTACTGTCTACAACTGACTTATTGCCATAATATACATTCTTATCAAGTGCTATTGGCATACCCTTCTGTGCAAATTCAAAAAGTTTATTAAACGCTTTCTCAGTCAGGTCATTAGCATTCAGATTATATGTCTTAGATGATTTTGTAAATGTTCTGTCAGTATTATACATATGAGAACCAAATACTTCGCCAACTGTCTGCGCAGAACCTCTATCACCAATAATAACAAGATCATACTTTGAAAGAATATCTTCATTAAGTCCTGCAAATGCATTTATTGACATACTTGTAACATTAACCGTTACACTTGATGTCTTTGGCAAGCCATACCATGTCTTAATAATATCCTTACCGCCATCAGTATTATAGCCATATACACCAATAGGCTCAATTTCAAGTACATTGACAGATTCACTAGGTGTTCTCTTATATGCACCAATAATATACTGAATTATCTTTGCTCCGGTAAGTGCAGCATCTATAGTCTTATTGTCCTTAGTAAATGTCTTAGCTTCGTCATATGTTGTACCATACTTAATATCACTTTCCTGGGCATTACTTGGATACACATCACTTGACATAAGTTCTGATGTAATAGCATTATCTGAATTAAATTCCCACACATATTTATCAACATACTTCTGTCTGTTTGTTTCCGTTGCATTATATATAGGGAATGTAGTAACCCAATTCGACTTATTGTCTTTAAAATTTTCCGGATCAAAAATCATCTGATAACTTCTCCAGTAAGCAAATGGTCCTGAACCTCCGGCATCTTCAAAGCTTCTTTTTTCTCCAGATTCAAGGTAATAATTAATTATCTTGTTGCCATTTTCGTCATCAATATTAATATATCCTACATTTCCACTATAATATTTACCTGTGACTCCTCCGCTTATGCCCTCTTTCGTATGGGCAAAATCTGTGACAAACTGATCTCTGTCAATGCCAGACATTGTAAGACATATTCTTGCAATATTAGAATACTTATTATCACTTCCAAGACCTTTATCAGCAGAATTATACATTATAGCTTTTCCTTTAGTAGCATTCACCATATACAGGTAAAGTGCTGTTTCTGCAGGTAAGTCATTATCTCCCAATGTCCATTTTTTCTCTGTAGAAGATACATTAGTTCCATTCAGATAATTATATGCAGATAATATTCCCGCATTGTGAATCTTACATGAAAAATATACAATAGTCGCATCATCTATATCCTTAGTTGTAACTTCAGATGGTTTCTTGATTACAAGATCAACAAATCCTTCCATTCCTTTATCACCAAATACAAAGAAAGAAAATGCATCTCTTAACTTAGAACCGTTTTTTGTTGTCATAGGTATATAGCTATTACCATCTTTTTTACAGAAAATAAGTTTTATATTATCAACATCTAAAGTGCCAGCCTTCTGTATTGCATCATTAGAAGTAGTGTAATAATTGTATGAGTTGCCACTTTTATACTCAAGGCATAAATTATAATTAGTTCCGCTTAAAAGAATACCATTAACATACTGAAGATACACATCCATATTCTTCTGTACATCACTATTAGATGCTACCTTTTTATCAGTAGCCTTTGCTACAATATCATCCCACTTGACACTACCAGATGAATTACCTATAATCGGTCCTAACTCATCATAATAATCTTCAGAAACAATCTCCAGAATCTTCATCTTATTATCCTGTGAATATTCCTTACCATTAATAATAACCGAAGTATCTGCCACCGCATCAGTCTTTCGTGTAACAATTATCAGAAGCACAACAAGACAAAACATAACTGCAGAAGCAATCACTGCCAATATTCTGTTTTTACCATTTTCTTTGAACTTTGACTTCATAAAGATTACCTCCCGTTTACTTAATTATCTGTAAAATAATCAATTATCTGTGCTGCTGATAACGTGTTGCCAACCTTAAGTGTATTAACAACATCGTCCTTATCTCCTTCAACCGATGTAATAGACTTGCCAAGTGTTATATTATCATTAAGCTGGTTTCTTGTTGAAAATGTTCTTGAAACAATTCTCTTTTCATTCATCCTCTGTAAGCCTAACGAAATAACAATCTGCGGATTCCTGTCAATTGACTTAATTGTTGCTGTATCAAGCTCTATACTATCCTTTGATATTCTTACATCAAATGATGTAACATTATCACATACAAGACTCATTTCTGACTTATCTGAATTGATATACCATAGCTGCTGTGTTGCACTTTCATAATAGTATCCCCATTCAATGCCTACCTCAGTACTATTCTTTTTCTCAATAACCTTGTTAGTATATATTGTTACATCTCCATTCAGCTTTTCAATCTTTATCTCTGTTGCCTCAAGAATATTCTTTGACATCTGATTAAGACTTATATCCGCATCACTCTGTATCTGTGCCAGAGCTGTCTGCTTCGTATAACTTCTGACCGCCTGCGTAATAAGCATTACAAGTGCCATAAGAACAATACTTGATATTGCTATCGCTATTAGCAGTTCCACTAATGAGAATCCCTTGTTATCCTTCTTCATAACTTCACTCCATATTAATAAACTAGTTCGATGTCGTAACTTTTCCGGTCTTATACCACAGCTTAGATTCATAATCAACACCAGATGATGTAACCTTAAATGTTCCTGAAGTTGCTGTATTCTTAAGTTCAACCGGATCCATTCCTGACTTAGTAGCTGTCACACTTTCACATGAACCATCTGCTTTGCTGAACTTAACCATAATTGTATAATCATCAACATTATACGACGAAGTACCAGCTTCATATACAATAGAAATCCTTGAAGCACTACATTTGTATGTTTCTAATGGACTTCCTGTATCCTTATATGTAGTAAATACATAAGAATCACCATTTTTACCAATCTCCATGTACCAGTTGCCATTCTTAGCCATAGTACTTGTCTTTAATTCACTCAGACTTGAATAAAGATTCTTATTAGCTTTCTTGGCATTTCCCTTGTTAAGAACCGTAAGGCCTACTGTTACAAGAAGTGAAACAACTGCAATTATTGCGATTACTACAAGAAGTTCCAATAAAGAAAATCCCTGATTATTTAATTGTTTCTTAAAATGTCTGTTCCCTCTCCTGCTCATCATCACATCTCCATTAAATAATCTTATTGCCACTCTCCATATTATTACGGATTAGTTGGAGCCTCCGTTGTAGACTCAACATTAGTTCCATTAGGATCTTCGTACTTTCTCCAGAGACTGAATGTAACCATATCCTTATAAGTCATATTGCTTACACTAAGTGATGAATCCTTCTTAGATTCAACATGCGGATTCCAGAATCTGAAAATATCCTTATAGTGGACTGTCTTGCCTTTTCCATTAGTATCTGTAAGCTCTGCTTCATGGTCATCAATAAATGTTCTGAAAAGTGAATCAGAGAATATGTTATTAGAAACTGTCACTCCTGAATCAATCGTAATTATTCCATTAGAAACAACAATTCCATCAAAATCACTCTTAATATGAACATTACCAGAGCAGACAACAACGCCCGAAGTTATCTTAAGAATATTTGATTTTGATTCAGACGAATTACTATCTATAACAAGTTCTATACCTTTTGATGCTGATACTTCAGATAACGCATAAGCTATAAACCATTTTCCTTCTACCTGTTTGCTGAATGCCTTACCATCAGTAACTTCTGCAAAACCATCTTTATTAATAATATTGTCATAAACATCATCAGGTGTGTACTTGCTAAGATCAATAGCAATATTATTATGAGCAATACTATTAAGATATTCCTCTGCCTGCTGAGTTGTTGTATATGTTACTGAATCCCCAAGAGGCGCAAGTATCTTATTAAACACATTATATCTATTCGATCTGTCTGAATATTCAGTTTTAAAATCAAAACTTGAATTATCAGCAAAGATACCAAGGCTGGCTCCATCTGTAAGACTTTCACTTCTTACAACTGATGAACCACTAAGTCCGGCATATGTACCTACAGATTTCTTAATAGCATTTCTTAAAGACTTAGATTCCTTAATATAATCATTTTTCTCTGCAGCACTGCATTTCTGTGCATAAGAAGTATTATTAAGGAATTCCTCAAACTGAGTATCTGTATAATCATATATAATCTTAGCATAAGTATTAAGTGATGCTGTATCCTTGAAACTGAAATAATAATATGTTCTTGACTTATCATAATCAATTGTATTAAGACCAGAACCGGCTATATCATAATCTCTTGTCACATAATAATCATCACCATTCTTGCTTAATAAATCAAATCCAAAGAATGTTGACTCACTTATCTTAGTCTCACACTTGATTCCGTTGCCTGCTGTCTGCTTCTTAGATGGATTCTTAGAACCACTCTTTAAAAGCTGTGCAGGAACAAGATATATTTCCTGATTAGTATTAACTGAAATTGATTCACCTGTTGCAAGCGGTACTGATGTCTCAAATTTAATATATGAACGTCCAGCAACAACAAGCTTTGAAAGAGATGAACTGAATGTAATTGTCGCTCTTTCTCCATTAATAATTACCGCACTACTGTCATAATGAGTTGCATTTTCCTTAGGTTCATATCCAAAGCCTTCATAAGAACCACTAAGAACTGCACTTGAATCATCCCCCTCAATAGTAAGGTCATCCTTAACATTGACTGCACCAGCGCCATTAAATGCGGCATTATTTCCAAGTACAATCTCATCCGACCATAACTGTGAAGAGCCACCAAGGTTAAGCTGTGACGCAGATAATGCTCCTGTCTCTCCTTTTGACTTAATATTAAGGTTAAGACTACCTCCACAGATAAGATAACTGCCTGTAAAATCAAGAGTTGAACCCTTAATATTAAGGCCTGATGCTCTTCCAGCATATGCATTTCCTTTAATTATCGCTGTTCCTCCGTCAGTAATATTAATACCAGTATTACCAACTAACGCATAATTACCGAAGAATGTTGTACCAACAAGGTCTTCGTCCATGAAATTAACATATATATCAGGAAGCCCAACTGCTCCATTAAATGTAATATAAGAATAATCCCCATTCTGTGTCAGATACTTAACGATACAATCTGTAAATGTAATTGCATACACATTAAGACCTGTACCATTATTCTTATCGCTTGTATTTCTCATACGGATAGTATTAACATCCTGCACCACAAGAATAGGCTCTCCCGTAGCATTACCATCCTTATCAACACCTGTAGAATAATTCTCCAGATATGAATTCAATATTTCAATGAACTTCTCCTTGTGTCCATCAAAGCTATAATTATTATTATATACAGGACTAAAATCTGTTGTCTTAAAATCTGGCAACAGCTTTCCTATAAGCTTCTGCATATAATTTTCTCTTAAAGCAACATTTGCTTTTTCATTATCAATCTCAACTAAAGTTGCAAAATTATTATGCTGGTCAGAAACGACCTTACTATAACTTGATAATGTGGTAAGCTGTTCCTCATATGAAGCATTAAAGCACTCCATTGAAGCTTTTCCAAGTGCAGCATATATCTCATCAACAGCCTCTTCTGATGTGTAGAACGTCTTTTTAGACTGTGATGCTATCATCTTCATTTTAAGGTTGACCATTGTAGTTGTAGTAATCAGTGTTGAAAGAATCAATACAAATGAAGTCATAATAAGCACTATTACAATAGTAGAACCAGAATTATTTCTTTTTCTTTTCAAATTCAATAATACTTTCCCCATAAACTGTCTCCATTCTTTCACTGACTAATTAATCTTAGTAGATGTCATAGTTGCAATCTTTGAATCATCTGACATAGTTGAATCATTATAATATACTGTCACTGTAAGTCTGTACATAGAATCTTCTGTTTTTGATGAAGAACCAGACTTCCAGTCTTTAATATTAGAATAAATTCTCGCTGCAGTATCCTTGTTTCCTGCTTTATCAGCAAGATTACCCATAACCTGAGTATTAAATGTAACTTTAACTTTATTATGATCAACCAACATTCTGTATTTCTGTGCTGATGCTACTGAACCATCTGCATTCTTTTCCTGCGTTATCTTTTCCTGCTCAAGAAGATATACATTAAGATCACTATATCTTACATTAGTAAGTTCTGCCGGATATTTGTATGTTACATTAATCTTATCATTAACATATACTTCCATAGTACCATCTGTAGTTGTTGTACCCTTCTTATTAGTACTGATATAATCATCAAACGGAGTATAGAATACATACAGATTCTTTATATTCTTCTTAATCTTTCCTGAAACGTAATAGACAGTCTGCTTTGTACCACTTACATCTTCCTCACGTTCTTCCGCTTCAAAAGTATTAGTTGTAAGTGTAGTAGTCTTAACATAATCAGGATAACTAAGTACTGTATCATAATGATATGTAACAGTAATAACTGCTGTCTGGTCAAATAAAACCTTAGATGCATCTGAAGTATTTCTTGTTACATTAACATCAATAGATGTACTCTTAGTAATCTTAGACCTGTCGAATGCCTGCTCACCTGTATAATATTTAAAATGTGCAACTGCCTGATTATCACTGTTATCATCACGGTAAACGAGTGAACTGTCCGCAGAGACATCTGCATATACTGATATTCCTGCAGAATTAATATTATTATTAGGATTATCCTTAACCGTACTGTCAGCAGGTGTTGTATAAGGAGATGGGTCGAATTCTGCCTTGATATAGAATTTTTCTTTATTTACACCCTCATAATAAAGAATATTAGAAGCATCTTTCTTATTGCCTACAGAATATGTTGTGCTGTCAATTCCACCTAGCTGCTGATAAGTATATTGTCCATTGCCACCAGCAAGCCTGTCCAGACTCATACTCTTTGCTTCCTCTATAATATTATTAATTGCAGTATTAGCATTTTCAGTCCTTCTTGCTTTATTATTAATTCTGGCAGCATTAGAAAATGTACTCAGTACCGGTAGAGATATGATTGCAAGAATAACAATCGCTACCAGTACTTCAACCAGTGAAAAACCGGAATTATTCAATTTTCTATTCCTTCTATATAATTTCATATCCCTCTCCCTGAATTCTCTTATTACTCAGTTGGTGTAACTGTTGAGAATATATTTCCTGTTCCTGTCTTAACATCAAATGATGGTTCCTTATAATCACGCTTTCCACCTTCAATTGAATAAAGTGAAATAGATGCTGTACCTGTGACAACACCTGTTGCCTCATTATAAGATGCAGATAAAGCATCAATTGTGCTCTTATCAGCATATGTATTGACATATTTAATAAAATTCTTCCACTGGCTATAATCTGACTCATAAGCAATATTAATAGTTGACTTATAGCCGGTAAGATTAGAAGTATAATTGCTTTTTCCATTAACATTACTTGAAGCAATCTGACCGAACTTGTAAAGAACAGTTGTTGGTGATAAAGAAAGACTTCTTACCCATGTTCCCGTTACAGACTCTGTCTTGTTAAAGAAATCAATTGAATTAGGCTGTGTGCTCCCTGCCGCATATCTGTCAAGAAGATTATCATACTGCTTAAGATAATTCATTGTATCATTAACATACTTCTGTTTGTTGTTATTCTTTTCTTTTAAGTCTCTCTGAGTTGTCTCAAGAGTAGTCTTTTTAGTAGATAAAGTATCTACCTGGTCTGAAAGATTCTGAAATCCAAAGAAATAAGCAAGAGCCATAATAAGCACTGCTAATACAACAACCAATAACTTTTTGTCTCTTTCAGAGATTTTTAACATACCTTTTAACTTATCCATCTGACTCCCCTCCTACTTTGTTGTTGAACTCTTAGTACTGCTATTTTTAGTACTGTTTGATGTATTAGATGACTTCATATCAGTTGTATTAGATGTTCCTCCAACAAATGTACATGATAATGAAAATGTAACTTCAATTGTACCTGCATTATCCTTAGTCTCTGTTATAGTAGGGGCATCAACATTAAGTACAGAAGAATTCTTCTGAAGTTCCTGAATGAACTTAGCTACTGAAGACTTACTTCCCGCTGTTCCATTAACAGTAATTGCTCCTGATGCAACATTGAAAGACTGGATAGTAATATCACTTGGCATATTCTTTTCAAGATAATCAACAAAATCCTGTAATGCGTCATCGCTGTCTGATGTAAGTGCTGCAAATGCTGCGATATCATTATATTTGTCTTTAGCTGAATAATATTCATTAACAACATCATTAATAATGCTCAGCTTCTTTATACTCTTATTAAGAGATCCAATCTCTGCATTAAGAGCAACAACCTGAACAAGTGGAATAAGAACAAGGAGTGCAGAAACCGCAAGGGCTCCAACAAATCCTACGATAAGAGTCTTTGTATTTTCTTTTCTGGCACCACTCTCAATAAGTCTCTTAGGAATAAAATCAACCGGATCAATAACAGCACCCAAGTTAGTTACATAACTTGTAAGAGTAGCCTCTTCAACATACGCTTTCTTGTCCAGTGCAATATTCTTAAGTCTCTCAACCTTCTCGATTGGCATATTAAGCTCATTAGAAAGAAGTGTTGCAAAGCCCTTAATAGATGTAGAATGTCCGATTAAGTATGCCTTCTGGATTGATATTCTGTTACGCGATACATAATAATCAATAACTCGGTTAATGTTACTTGCCATATATCTTAATGATTCTGTAACCTCATCTCCATCAAATCTTGAGTGAAGAAGTGTTTCATTCTGAAGCTTTGCTGTCGCAGCCTCATACTTAAGTCCATACTTTTCCATAACTGCATTAACAAGCATTGACTTTCCATAAGGAACATTTCTCTGTAACTGCAATACATTATCCTTGAAAATATTGATTACAGTACCATCATTCTCAACCTGAATAACAAGGCTGACTTCTGGTCCAATCTGCTGCTTCATAATCTGGTATGTACTGTTACCAGCATAATCAACGAATGCCACCTTAAGTCCTAAAGCCTTAGCAAGTCCATAGTAAGACTCTACAACTTCTGATGGTACAGCAGCAACCATAAGTTTAATCTTTTCCTGTCCCTGATCTTCTACTTTCTCAAGAACCGTATACTGAATGATATACTCATCCATATTAACTGGGAAATACTCTGTAGCATTAGCCTGTACAAGTTTATCAATCTTATTAGCCTTAACATTAGGAATAAGAACTTCCTTAGTTGCAAGTCTTGGAGAACTGATAGAAAATGCGACATTATTAGCATTAAATCTATGCTCGTCCATAACAACCTTGATTGCCTTAGCAAGTACGTCAGTCTGCTCAATTACACCCTCAACATAGCAGTCTTCCGGTGCAGGAATTGTAACAGTCTTATGAACGACACTGTTCTTACCTGATTTAGTGATTTCACATATTTTAATATACTCGTTATTGATAACGATACTTACCAATTTACCTTTGGCTTTAGATGCAGCCATAAAATCCTCCTATCCAGCTCCCCACATAATAAGCTAATGATTTCTAGTTATAAAAATATATATAAATTTCCTGTCCTTTCTATATAGTCCAAAACTCTCCTACATAAATACACAGATTAGTTAGAATCCCATAAAAGAAAGATACCAGTTAATTATATTCGTACCAAAAAGCATGGCTATTGTAAGCCCTGCACACAAATATGGTCCGAATGCCAGTACATGTTCAGCATCCGTAACTTTCATACGGATGGAATGAATGACTGCACCCAAGATGCAGCCAATCAGAAATGCCAGAATAATGCACTTCCATCCTAAAAATAATCCTGCAAACGCCATCAGCTTAATGTCTCCACCGCCAAAAGCGTCAATTCCTTTAATCGCTCGTCCAATAAAAAGACATATGAGCATGAATCCACTTATAACACAAAACCCTATTAGATAGTCTAATAGGTTCTTGTGATCTAATATGATTCTTATCACTGCCAAAACACCAATTGCCACATTAAGTGAAAATGGTATCTCGAAAGTTCTCCAGTCAATGACTGAAATAACAAGAAATATTGAAAATGCAAAGCACATCAATATGCTTACCGCATTAAATCCGTGAACTAAGAATACTATCACATATGCTATCCCATTGGTCGCTTCAATGATTGGATACTGCGGTGATATCTTAGCTTTGCAGTGTCTGCATTTTCCACCAAGTATTATGTAGCTTACCAGTGGTATGAGATCATACCACTGGATTTTTTCGCCACATGTCATACAATGCGAATGTTCTGTAGCTATATTCTCTTTTAATGGTAATCTGTAAATCAGTACGTTCAAAAAACTTCCGAATACGATTCCGTATAGAAAGATAATGAAGTACAGTGGTAATTCGTATTGCATGATTTAATGTTTCCTTAGTTTAATTTTATGATGGTAAGCCTACGATTGTAACCTGTCCTTTTTCATTAACATTAATCTTTATACCACCTGTAACATCTTTGTACTTCTTAGATGTTAACTTTGTCTTAGAAGTGTCAATCTGTCCTGTAAACTCTGTTGTAAAATCTGTTCCTGCATCACTAGCTATTGTTACACCTGATGAAGTTATTGTCACAATATCTTTTCCACCTGATTTAACATTAGTAGAGTAAGCTGTTTCATTTTGAAGAGCAATCTCTACTGAACTCTTAAGCTGTTCACAATTCTGAGCGTCCTTTGACTCTCTTGATTTCTCAATGTTCTTGATAAGTGTTGGAGCTAAAACACCAACAAGTACTGCCATGATGGCAATAACTACGATAAGCTCTACTAAAGAGAAACCTTTGTTACCTAATTTTTTCTGTGTCTTTTTCATGTTTCATATCTCCCTTTTGAAATATATTTATATAAATCCGTTCTCGTTAAGCGACCTGCAGAACAGATTATATACTACCCCTGTGCTCCTAATGTATTATAGAGCTGAATCATTGGCTGATAGATTGCAAGTATTAACATAACTACAACTAAAGCCATAAGGATAATAATAATTGGTTCCATTAACGAAGTAAGAGTCTGTGTCTGGACTTCAACTTCTTCTTCATAATAAACTGCTGAATTGGTAAGCATCTCTTCAACATTACCAGTTTCTTCGCCAATACCTACCATATGTACAACCATCGGAGGAAAAAGCCCCGATGTTCTTAACTGATTAGAAAGAGGCAAGCCTAATGATACACCGCTCTTTACTTTTTCTAATGCATCATAATATAATACATTCTTCATAGTAGAAGCAGATATCTCAAGTGCATCAATCATTGGCATACCAGCCTGTAACAATGTACTCATTGTTCTTGCAAATGAAGCACATGCTGACTTAGTCTGTAACAATCCGAATACTGGAATCTTTAACTTTAATTTATCAAGGTTATGCCTTCCATTCTCCGTATTACCATATAACTTAACTCCCACAACTATTCCAATGACAACAATAAGATATACATACCAGTATCCTTTAACACTGTCACTCATTGCAAGAATCATTCTCGTTGTTATTGGAAGTTCTGAATCAAGATCTTCAAACATTGTCATAAAGCTTGGTATAACAAATGTAAGCATTACTACAATAACACCTATCATAACAAAGATAAGAACTATTGGATACATCATTGCTTTCTTGACAACACCTTTTAACTTGGCATCTTTTTCAAACTGTACCGCCATTCGTGTAAGAGAATTCTCCAAACTACCAGAAGCTTCACCAGCCTTAATCATATCAACAAGAATACTTGGAAACTCTTCATTCTCCCTCATTGAATCCGAAAGGTTTTCACCTTTTTCTACACTGGACTGGGTTCTCTCAATTGCCTCTTTAAGTCTCTTATTCTCTGTCTGTTCACCAAGCATCTCCAATGCATTAATTACACTTACACCTGCTTTAAGAATACTTGCAAACTGCCGGCAGAATACACTCATATCTCGTGCCGGTATTTTCCTTGGGCCAAAAAATGACAGATTAACATCTTTATCCAAAGCTCCCTGCTTACCTATTGATATAGGAGTAAAGCCCTGTTCCTTTATCTTTCTGGCTGCTTCATCTTTACTTTCTGCTTCAATAGCACCCTTAACATCTTTTCCCGAAGCGTCAACCGCTTTGTATGAAAATGTTTCCATATCACACTCCCCATTCTTAGTAAAATCTTTCCTTTTTAGTGCATTTAGTATAACACATAAGCACAATCAGGACAATAATTTTACTAAAATTAACAAACAAAATTAACAAAAAATAAATTCTTTTTAAATTCACTTTTATATTTATAACATGTCTTAATAATATCATACTACACACTAAAAGTGGGTAATTTTCACTTTTATTTCGTATTTTTTAGCTTAATCGTTCTTGCCGTCATTCCTAAAAACATATAGAAATATGGTGTTGTATAATACATTGAATTTCCAAAGCATGCACCTGCTGCATATGCCAATGCACATCCTGCCGAAGCTATCGTTATAAGTTCCATTTTTTTAATTTTCTTCAATTGGCATATCATCATTGATATTAATGCACCCATATACATTACAAACCCTGGTATTCCCATAAACACCATATACTGTATATATTCATTTTCTGGTCTGTCAGTGCCTCCTGCTAACACGCCTCCCAATTCACCAGCATATTTTTCATTCAATTGTTCTGGTCCATATCCTAATATTGGACTTTCCGGTATCATTTTTAAGCAAGCTTTCCATAATCTCATTCTTCCCGTCCCTGCTCCATCTGCATCTTCCGCATCTGATATGACTGCATTAACATCATGAGAGAAGGTTGATAAATTAACTTTTAAGTTCTGTCCACTGCTTGATGGAATGATTCCTAACATGCTGACTGTGCTAAGGGAAATATATATAATTATCGGCACTAGTATTTTCTTTATATTGTTAGTTCTTACAGCATACATTATGCATACAGCTATAACACCAAACATAGAGCCAAGATACGCACCAAATGTATTGTTCACCAAAAGGCAAAATAACTGGAACGCTATTCCTGCTGCATACATAATTTCATTTTTCTTAATATCTGACGTTAAGAATAACCCTGTCATTACCAGAATTGACATGTTAAGATAATACCCAAAATGATTAAACTGGCTGAATACAGTTGCTCTATCATAAACAAATATTTTATGCATATATAATAGATGATTATCTTGAAGCAGCAGACATATTCCAAGTATAACTGCTGTTACCGCGTATGTATTGAATATGCATTTTCTATATTTTGCTTCTTTAACTATATGCGCACACATATAAACCGCCGCATAGCAGCAATATGTCACAAGACCTTCATATCTGTACTCTGTCCCAAATATTGAAGTATATTTATCAGCCGAATGCATTGTACATATGATAATCCATACAAACAGCATCAAAAAAAATACATTCCATGGTTCTCTTTTAATAAACTCAAACAGCTCATTTTTCCAATTATTGCTCCGTGTCAGTATCATGCCTATAAAGTATGCTATCAGAAATTCCAATGTCAGCACACCCATAAGCAAAACTGCCGTCTGATAGCTTGACAATATATTCAATCTATACATAAATGTCTGCTCAGCCATCCCCATCCATCTTATATGAAAGAAGATTGATAGTATCGGCAATAAGCACCATCCCATCACTATGTACATTGCTATCTTTTCAAAAAAAATTCTCCCCAGCACCTCATATATTTCTTTAAGTGTTTTACACTTTTTTAATTTTGTAAGCATTTTATTTTTCTCCCCTTTTAGATTAATACTTTACTATAATATATCTATTTTTCTAGCTATTTTCAAGAAATAATTAAATGCTTTATTGATTCATTGTTCCTGATACCTATAGGTAGTCGCATTATTGCTTGACTTATAGGACATATCCAGGCAGAACCATTATTCAGCCTTCACTTTTTCTCCCAATCTACCTATAGATAAGCTTCCTCGTGCCTGCCTGATAGGTGATTTCCTACATTCTCATGTATTTCTGCCTGTATTTTACCTATATAGCTTGATTATTTATTGTTCTTATAGGAACACGTAGAAACAAGTCCATGAACAGAAGCTGGCTTCTCCAAAAAAGAAAAGCAACGCCAGTATCCACTCTTACCAGCATTGCTTTATCTTTATATATTATACTGTTATTCTGCCTTCCTTATCAGCTATCACTCCATATCCGGACACTTGTATCCCGCATTAATCATATTAGCTCGCAGCTTTTCTGCACTTATCCCAAGCTTTTGCGCACCCTTTTCAATACTTATGCTCTTATCTTCGACCAGTGAATATATCATCTGGTTGCCGCCAAGACTAAGTCCCTCTTTCATTCCTTTCTCAATTCCCCTGTCTTCAAGCCTCTGCGCTACATCACACATATTGCTCACCCCTTCCTTATCTGACAATATCTCTTCATATCTGCTATCACCTGTCATAACTGATAAAAACTTTAGTATCTCATCCACATGCTTAATTGTTGTCTTATCATCTGGTATGTAATCTTTGTTCTTTCTCTTGTTCACAAAGAAATTAGCAACTATCTTATAATCACTCGTAAACTTTGCTATCTGTTCATCTGTCAGCCACGCTATCTCAAATACATTAGCTTTAGTGTCATTAACATACTTATCCAGATTATCCGGAACTTTAATCAGAGACTTAAGATTCTTTGGTGCTGTCCATTTTCTGTCTGTACCATAATACAGCACCATCGTTATTACCGGCACTATTGTTTTCTTATCATATTGTCCTCTGTATGAAGCACCTTCATATCCCGATATCCTTGCTGGCATTCTTTTCTCAACCTTTGTCTGATTCTCTATGCCATACAGGACTATGTCTGTACATCCTCTTTTCCAATACTTAGCAATATCGCGTTCCTGTTCATGAACTTTTCCATCTTCAGCCTTATACTGTAAATGAACTGTCGTATTAACAAGTTCATTCTCTTCAACCTCCGACTTTCCATCAAATAACAACACATTAACAATATCCGCAAATATATCATTATTATCTTCCAGTACCTTTTGTGTTATATCTTTCTCTTTCATTCACATACAAGCAGTCTGTCATGAATCTTTAACCATAAATCATTTTTAATATACAATTAATATAAGTTTTTGTCAATACCGCAATTGCGGTTTGCCTATAAAGTATGCTGTCAGAAATTCAAAGAATAAATTGTTGGTTTGCTTTCAAAAAGCCTACTAAACTTGCATTACGCAATAGTTTAGTAGGCTTTTTAATTTCATCAATGACAACTTTCAATTTCAAAAACCTACTAATTCGCATATATACCATAATCTGGTAGGCTTTTATTTCAAAAGTATCATCTGTATTTATAGTCATTTAGCAAAAGTCAAAAATTCCAATGCCCCCAAAAGAATCATAAAGTCCTTACAATATCAGGCCTTATCCCTCAACAGCCCTCGCAGCGGCTCTGGCTGTCAGCTTTCCATCTACAAGGTCAATAACAATATCATCGCCTGTATTGATATTGCCTGCAAGTATTAACTTGGCTGCCAGTGTCTCAACTGTCTTCTGGACATATCTCTTAAGCGGTCTTGCACCATACATTGGGTCAAATCCGTTTTCAACTATGAAATCCTTGGCTGCATCTGTAAGAACAATCTCAAGCTCTTTATCTGCAAGTCTCTTGTTAACATCTGCAACAAGAAGATTGATAATATTGCTGATATTATCCTTAGTAAGAGGCTTGAACATAATTATCTCATCAAGACGGTTAAGGAATTCAGGTCTGAAATGATTCTTTAAATCACCCATAACAGCTTCCTCTGCCTCTGGCTTAATTGAGCCATCAGGATTGATGCCTTCAAGCAGATATGAAGAACCAATGTTACTTGTCATTATGATTATAGTGTTCTTAAAATCCACAGTTCTTCCCTGTGAATCAGTGATACGGCCATCATCAAGTACCTGTAAGAGGACATTAAATACATCTGGATGTGCTTTCTCAACTTCATCAAAAAGAACAACTGAATATGGTTTTCTTCTTACAGCTTCTGTAAGCTGTCCACCTTCATCATAACCTACATATCCTGGAGGCGCTCCGATAAGTCTGGATACTGAATACTTCTCCATATACTCGGACATATCAAGTCTTACTATATTAGATTCATCATCAAACAGACTCTCAGCCAGTGCCTTTGCAAGCTCTGTCTTACCTACACCTGTAGGTCCTAAGAACAGGAATGAACCGATTGGCTTAGTCGGGTCTTTAATACCAGCCTTAGACCTTATGATTGCCTCTGTTACCTTAGTAACACCTTCATCCTGACCGATAACTCTCTTGTGGAGCTGTTCATCAAGATTAAGAGTTTTCTGTCTTTCAGACTCACTTAACTTGCTAACCGGAATACCAGTCCATCTTGATATAATCTTAGCAATCTCTTCCTCAGTAACACTTTCATGAACAAGGCTCATATCTCTGTTACTTGACTTCTTCTCTGCTTCTTCCAAAGCCTTCTGTGCCTGTGGAAGTTTACCATACTGAAGTTCTGCTGCCTTATTAAGATCATATTCTCTCTTAGCCTGTGCTATCTGGGTATTAATCTGGTCAATCTCTTCCTTTAACTTGCTTACCTGGTCAACAGAAGATTTCTCGCTGTCCCATTTAGCTTTCTGGATATTGAAATCAGACCTTAATTCAGATAATTCCTTCTGTAATGCATCAAGTCTTTCCTTACTAAGATTATCTGTCTCTTTCTTAAGGGCAGCCTCCTCAATCTCAAGCTGCATAATCTTTCTTCTCTTCTCATCAAGTTCTGCAGGCATTGAATCAAGTTCAGTCTTAATCATTGCACATGCCTCATCTACAAGGTCAATAGCCTTATCTGGCAGGAATCTGTCTGAAATATATCTGTCTGACAAAGTAGCTGCACTTACAAGTGCGCCATCTGTAATCTTAACTCCATGGAACACTTCATATCTGTCCTTAAGACCTCTAAGGATTGAGATAGTATCCTCAACTGTAGGCTCATCAACCATAACCGGCTGGAATCGTCTTTCAAGTGCCGGGTCTTTCTCAATATACTCTCTGTGCTCATCAAGAGTTGTAGCACCTATACAATGAAGTTCACCACGGGCAAGCATAGGCTTTAACATATTGCCTGCGTCCATAGCACCTTCTGTCTTACCTGCACCGACAATAGTGTGAATCTCATCAATAAACAGGATTATCTGTCCTTCAGATTTCTTAACCTCGTCAAGTACAGCCTTAAGTCTTTCCTCAAATTCACCACGATACTTTGCACCTGCAACAAGCGCGCCCATATCCAGTGCAAAAAGCTTCTTATCCTTTAAGCCTTCTGGAACATCTCCCCTTACAATTCTCTGTGCAAGTCCTTCAACAACTGCTGTTTTACCAACACCTGGCTCACCAATAAGAACGGGATTGTTCTTAGTCTTACGGGAAAGGATTCTTATTACATTTCTGATTTCATTATCTCTGCCGATAACCGGGTCAAGCTTTCCATCCTTGGCTCTTTCTACAAGGTCTGTAGCATATTTGCTGAGAGTATCATAAGTTGCCTCCGGATTATCCGAGGTAACACTCTGGTTGCCTCTTACTGTAGCAAGGGCTGACAGGAATGATTCCCTGTTAATTCCATATGTCTTAAAAAGCTGCTTTATGCCCTTGTTAGGTGCTGCAATCATCGCAAGCATAAGATGCTCAACAGAAACATATGCATCCCCCATTCTCTTTGCTTCATCTTCTGCATTTACTAAAACCTTATTAAGATCATTGCTTACATAAAGCTGTACATTTCCTGAAACCTTATTCTTCTGGCTAAGTAAAGTCTCAATATTCTTAATAAATGTGTCCTTATCAATTCCCATCTTCTCTATCAGGCTCGCGATAAGACTATCTTCTATAGTTAAGAGACTGTACAGAAAATGTTCCTGATCAATCTCCTGATTACCATAATCGTAGGCAATCTTCTCGCACTGGTTAACAGCCTCAATAGACTTCTGTGTAAACTTATTAATGTTCATACGATTACCTCCTTCTATTACAATGAATGCTTAACTTCACTGTTTATCTATTGTTTTCCTCTTACAATTGATGTTATACATCTCATTGTTAGCACTGTCAAGAGGTGAGTGCTAATGAATTTATTAAAAAAATATAAAGCCAGCAAAATACTGGCTTTACACTCATTTTAATGTATAAAATTCGTAAAAACAAAGTTCTTTGGTTCTGGCATTTCAATTCCCATCTTCACTGCTACATTCTTACAATTAATAAAGAAAGCCATATTCTCACCAAGAACCTGCATAACCTGCATTCCTTCCAGATCCTGTCTTACTTCATCAGGATTAGTCCCATGAACCATATTCCAGTATCTTGAAGTAACAATCGGCATCTGCATAAGTCCGAAATATTTATTAAGCTGATCCCATGTTGCTGTAGTTCCTGCTCTTCTTGCTGATATAACTGCTGCCGCCGGCTTTAATCTGAATCTGTCGCCACCTGCATTAAGGTCTGTATAAAATACCCTGTCCATAAATGCTGTCATAGCACCTGACGCTCCACCCCAATGAACCAGTGAGCCAAATACAAATCCATCATAGTCACCTGCAATATCAAGGAACTCATTAACTGAATCGTTAAATATACATTTGTTATTATCCTTGCATTTTTTACAGGCAATACAGCCTGATATTGCTTTATTTCCTATCCAGAAGATATCTGTATCAACTCCGTTATCATTGAGTGCCTTAGATACTTCGCATAGTGCCGTATAAGTACATCCCTCTTTATGAGGGCTGCCGTTTACCAATAATACTTTCATAATATATAGCTTCCTGTCAGCTTTTAGTTTCCAAGCTTTAAAGACTTAACCCACTTAGAAACTTCTGATGCAGAGGCTCCTGAACTGAATCTCTGTCCAGCCTGCCAGTTACCTGTTCCTGCCAGCTTCTGTAATCTTGTTCCACTGTCACCAAGTCCTGATGAAGTTGATGTACAGAATGGAATGACTGTCTTGCCTGTGAAATCATTACCTTTTACAAATGTGTCTACAGGCCATGCTGCAATTCCCCACCATATTGGATAGCCTATTAATACAGTGTCATATGAATCCCAGTTGTCAGGTGTAACCTTTGTAAGTTCTACATTCCTAAGACTCTCATCATTATGTTCCTTAGAAACACGACTGTTATTATTAGTCCAGTTAAGGTCATCACTTGTGTAAGGATTAACCGGTGTTATCTCGAAAATATCTGCATCTGCACTTTCAGCAATGTTCTGTGCAACTGCCTTGGTACTTCCTGACGCTGAATAATATACAACCAATGTCTTCTTGCCTGAAGAAGGTGTTGTCTGTGCTGTTGTACTATCAGAAGCTGCAGTTGATTTAACAGTATCCTGTACTGCTGTTGTATTATTATTAGCTGTAGTAGTTGTTGTATCTGTCGAAGCTGCTCCACAGCCTGTAAACAATCCCAACGCCATAACAAATGTAGCTGCCACACTTAAAATTCTTTTAATCTTCATAATTGTTTCCGCCTTTCGAAAGTATTACCAGTTCTTCTTTTCCTTGGAACTGTCCTGATTATTTTTTCTTTCTTCAACCATCTTCACAAACCATTCAACCGTCTTAGGATCCTGATGTGAGAAGAATGCGCTTTCTGCCTTATCAAGTCCTGATATTGTATTCATATCTTCATCAGAAAGAGTGAAATCAAATACATTGAAGTTTTCTTCCATTCTCTCTATATGAGTTGACTTAGGAATTACAACGACTCCTCTCTGGATATGCCAGCGAAGCATAACCTGTGCAGGTGTCTTTCCGTATTTTGCTGCAATCCCTGCAATAACAGGATTGTCAAATGTACCTCCTCTTCCTTCACCGAATGGAGCCCATGCCTCAAGCTGTATTCCATATTTATCAGCCCATTCTTTCATTTCCTTCTGCTGGTTAAAGATATGTGTTTCAACCTGATTAACCATTGGTTTAATTCTGTTAAATGAAGCAAAATCCACCATTCTGTCAACATAGAAATTAGATATTCCTATTGCTCTTATTTTACCTTCATCATATAAATCCTCTAATGCATGATATGCACCATATGCATCGGAAAATGGCTGGTGAAGAAGAACTAAATCAAGATAATCTGTCTTTAACTTCTTCATAGACTCAAAAACAGATTTCTTAGCTTCCTCATATCCATAATGCTCAATCCATACCTTAGTTGTAAGAAAAATCTCTTCTCTTGGAATTCCAGACTTGGCAATTGCATTACCAACCTCTTCCTCATTGAAATAACTCTGTGCTGTATCTATTGCCCTGTAACCTGTCTTAAGGGCATCGAGAACACATCTCTCACACTCATCCTTAGTTACCTGATAAACTCCGTAGCCTAATATTGGCATCTTAACACCATTGTTCAAAGTTACATATTCCATATCAGAATCCTCCTGTTAATTATTTTCAAGACATTTATAATACCTATACCTGACTTCAGGTCAATAGCATATTATAATTTTCTTTACATTTTTATTATAAATGCTGATTCCCAATATAAGAAGTCTCTGTTGGTTTCCCAGTATTAACCTATTGGTTATCACTTCTTTATCTGTCCAAAAAGCCAGCCCATAATGTTCTTATCACGCACAAATAAGTATCCGCCATATCCATGCTGATTGCTTATTCCTTCGCTTGAAAAATATGATGTTGGTTTAATATCAAGTACAAGAAGCCTGTCTATCTCACTATTACTGAGACCTTCCTGCTCATACAGCTTATGTATTGCATTATAAGCATTTCTTGATGGTTCAGAACCATAGTATTCATCTTTTTCTCCAATTGCAAAATACACTGGCACTCTCGCTTTTACAACTTCTGTGTAATTGCCGTCCCACTGTGAGCTACACTGCAGATATGCTGTGTACAGGTCTGGTCTCATGCCCATAACACGCGACATAGTCTCCCCGCCGCCAGAATACCCTTCTGCATATACTCTTGACCTGTCAATATTGTATGTATCAAGAAAATATTCAGTAAGTGCAATTGTCTGCCTTGCAGATGTGTACTGCCAGTCATTTAACTGTGGTGCAACTATTATCATTTTAGGAATATAGTCTCTTGCCATGAATCCGAATTCCTCCGTCATCACATTTTGTCCAACTCCCTGAAAATATAATCCCTGATATCCCGGCAGCGTCATAAATAATGCATAACTTTCTGTTCCGTCATAATCTTCAGGAATATACACATTATAATGAATATCACCTTCTGTTTCTGAATGGAGGACATTGTCAAGAACGAAATCCCTGTATTTGCTTGTTCCCTGTTCTACATTATACGCCTTTGATGATGAACTCTGGTTATCTGCTGATTGTGTATCAGTCTGGCCGTTCCAGAAAAATCTGAGACCATTGTATGTATATTCATCAGTTGCTTTTGCATCATGTTTATAGCCTTCTCTTTCTAAAAAAGACATATTTCCTTCTGATTCATTCTTTGCAAGCTTAAACATTCCTCCTGAATTATTTGCCATAGCCATAATCTGTGCCTTAAATGCGCTATATGCAAAATCATCAGTTCCTGATGCTGCAAAGATGAAGAAATCCTGTGCACTGTAACCCTGCTGTCTTACTAAATCTGCCATATATTCACCATCGGTTGTATAACTTCCACTCATAGGCATAAAATATCGGAAATAATCCAGACAATAGCGGAATGTGTTCCATGTATTTACAGACCCCATTGAAAATCCGCCAAAACCCCTGTGGTCTCTTGATTCCTTAAGCCCCTGTGGTGTAGTGTCCTTTGCATATGTACTATACTTACTCTCCACCGCTGGAATAAGGTCATTGACTAATTCATTATGAAACTGGTTGGTAAGCTGGATTGCAAGGCTGTAATCACTACTGTCGTTCTCACTTGTGTTATTATATGTAGGCAGTACAATAATAAGAGGCTTTATATTCCCATCCTGTATTGCATTATCAATAACATTTTTAAATGATTTTGGATTATCATCTGTACCCATAAGAGTCGTTTCATTGCTCCAGCCACCATGACTCAGATAAAATACATTATATTCTTCTTCATCTGTATATCCATACGGCAGATATACCCATGCTTCCTTAGTTATTTTATTAGATTTTTGCTCATAACTGAATGACTCCCATGTATCATATGTAAGTTTATTAAGTGTTCCCTGCTGTGTTGCCGGATTTTCATATCCATCGGGTATGTATTCGAGTTCATCAGGAACAGTCCCACTCAAATTAGCTGATTGTGTATTGGAAATATTGCTTGTATTATTCACGCTGCTCTGCTCCTTATTATCTGTTTTACCACATGCAAAAACACAAAGCATAATTATTGTAAGGACTAATATTATAAACATTTTCTTGTTCATGCTCTGTCTCCTTATGCAGCTTACTTTATATTCTTTCCTAAGTTTACAGCCTCTGTCTTATCAGTAGCCATGCCTCTGTAATTCATTCCGTAAAGCCCAGCGAATCTCTTCATTGTGTATTCGCCTGCTTCCAGCATCCATTTTTCAGGTGCAGCTCCCTGAAACAGAAAATACATATCTCTTCCTTTAAGGTCTTTTTCACTTACAAGTCCATAAAAACGGTCAAGTACATTTCTTACTGAGCCGCATATATTGTGCCAGTATAATGGTGAACCTATAACAATAACGTCAGCTTCTTTCATCTTAGAGATAACTATATCAAGTTCATCATCTGAAAAATTCTGACCATAACTTCCAATCCTGTAATCTGTAAGATTGAGTGTTTCATACTTTCTGTCACCAAGTAATTTCTCTGCTAATTGTGCTGTGTTTCCTGTCTTGTTAGGACTTCCGTTAATAAATAAAATTCTCATAATCATGTTCTCCTTTTCAAAATTATTATTTTATCTTCTTAAGCAACATACTTATGTAATACCCCGCAACCGCTATAAGTATCATTACTGCAAGATAATCAAGCATAAAAAACATTACATTTTCTGTGTAATCATAGAAAACAAAATGCATTTTCATTAAGAGATACTCCCCAATCTGTCTTTTATGAAATGCAAATATTCCATAACCTGCCACAACTAATGCTATCAGTCTCGCACCCCATTTTCTTAATACTGAAGGCTCTTTAAATAATTTCCCTGCCATAGTAACAGCCATGTTCCAGTGCATTCCTATATGGACTGACATAACAGCAAAGCCCCAATATGCACAAAACATATGCACCTGTCTGGCTGCCATTGATGTTCCGGTAATATTTATATCTTTAAATATGTGTGTTGAAAGCAATATTCCGCTTACCATTGATCCAAGCATAAGCAGTAACATCACAACAACAAGTAATGTCTGAATAATCCTTAAAGGCTTATACTTACCTTTTGCTACAGACTTTATCCATCTTCTGTTTAAAACATGATGAAATATGAAAAGAATTAACATTGCTATTCCTATCCACTCATGTGCTGTTTCACTCAGAAGACTATATGGCATAAGTAGCAACAGGCTTATTGTCATAAGAACATCTGTTACTATTCTGATTACTAATTTCTTATTCATTTTTTACCTCATATTGTCTTCCCAGAACATTACTGCCCGGTCAAGCCAGCCATCTGCAACTGTATTATGTCCAAGTCCGAATCCATGTGAAAGACCATCAAAGACTTCTATCTGTGCATTAGTTCCATTATTCTTTATTCTTGAAATGTATCTTTCCATACTTCTGTAAGATGCAATTCCATCACTTGTTCCTACACATGCATAAGTTGGAGGCTCATCTCCTGTAACTTCTGAAAGTCCTGTATCCACAATCTCACCTCCTGTTTCATTAATTATCTTTCTTATCCTGATTTAAGTATAAAAAAAGAGACTCCCTTTAAGAAGTCTCAATTCGTTACTCAGTATTAACCTTTAGGTTATATCTATTTTACTTGCTCAATTGCCTTAACAAGCTTCTTTACTTTTGCTGACGGCTCTTTTGAATATAACAGTCCATATGGCATAGTATAATCCCAGTCAACTGACTTAATTCTGATTAGAGGGTGTACACTCTCCCAGCCTTTGAATGCTAACAGCAATTCCTGATTATTCTCACATCTGTTAAATACATCAATATTATACAAGTCAAAATCAGATAACTTAATTTCAGGATAATTCTCTATAATATCATCTCTTAATTTATCTCCATTAGAACTCCAACCTCTCTGCATAAGCATGAGCGTTTCATTCCTCATATCATCTAATGTAATAACATCTTTCTTTGCCAGTCTGTGATGAATAGAAACTGCTACACAAAACGGCTCTTTAGAAATCTCAACGCCAGCGCAGCCTCTTAATTCCAGTAATGAATCATCAAAAATACCTGCGACCACATCAATATTCTGACCAAGATTTGCAAGTATTTCTCTCGCATTTTCAATAGTATTTTCAAATGTTATGAGTTTGAATTTCATATCTGGATATAATTTCTGAATCTTAGGCCACAATTCCACAAAAATCTGTGGCGGCGTAAGTGGTGATACACCAACACGAATTACATCTTCTGATACCTGCATGGCATCTTTGGCACGTTTTACAGAATCCTTGCAATATCCGATTATATATTTAGAATCATTATATATTGACTTGCCCGCCTCTGTTACAACAAGTCCTCTGTGTGTTCTGGAAAATAACTGTACGCCAAGGCTTGCTTCCAATGAATTAATCTGCTTTATAACTGCCGGCGATGATATATATAATTTTTCTGCTGCTTTACTGAAACTTCCAGATTCTACAACACACATAAATGTCTCAAGCTGTGGATTGTACATCATAAGCTATTTCCTCCCATTATCATTCTTACAACGAATCCAGTAATCCCTTTATCAGAAGATACTTTTGTCATCATATTCTTTAAACCTTGCCTTCTGTACTTGTCTTTTCTCTTGTAAATGTTTCAAATATATGTGGCAGATATTCCTTGCTCATTCCGATTCCCGTATCTGCAACAACAACCTTATACATAGCTGTCTCTGGCGTTGTTCCAGGCATTTCCCTGACAGAAATATCTATTCTGCCGTGTACTCAGCCTTTAATTTTGCTTCTTTCCTCTGATTGTAAAACTGTACATGTATAAATGCATTAATAATTAAAAAAGAAACTATCAGAACAATTGTAGTTCTTATCCTTATAAATCTAAGACTTATGTTCTTCTTCATATTAAGTTCTCTCAGACACGCCTATTTCTTTTCGGTGAAATTTTATCACATATTTTTTCAAAAAAATAGTACTACTGTGATTGTTTTTCACAGTAGTACTACTTTAATATATTATCCTATAAGCAACACGGAAACATCATTAACATTTGTTCCCGTAGGTCCTGTTATAATAAGCCCCTCTGTTAGTTTCAACGCATTATAAGCATCATTATTCTTAAGCACTTCAAATATATCTATTCCTTTATTCTTTAAGACTCCTGCTGTATCACCATCGCTATATCCACCTGCCGCATCCGTAGGTCCGTCTGTTCCATCGCTGCCTATACTGAATACTGCTGCATTTGACATTCCCTTAATACCTTCTGCTGCTGATAATGCAATCTCCTGATTTCTTCCGCCTTTACCATGTCCGGTAATATTAACAACAGTTTCTCCGCCTGCTATGTATGCCAGCTTCTTTCCTGACTTACAATGTGTCTTTGCTATAGATGCAAGAAAACTTCCGGCTTCTTTTGCCTGACAGCATAACTGGTCCGTAAGCATTACTGGTTCATATCCATACTTTGAACATTCCCTTGATACTGCACTGCATAATTCACGCACACTTCCATTAATAAAAGTTGTTACATTATCCAGTTTCTTCGGTGTCTCAATATCCATCAGCTTTTTTACATCTTCACTTATATTAAGATTATATTTTTCTACAATGTGCCATGCTTCTTCACATGTTGTTGTATCTGCACATGCCGGACCTGAAGCAATCATATCCAGTGGGTCACCAAGTATATCTGATAATACTATTGATAATACATGCGCCGGTTCACATAATTTTGCAAACCGTCCACCCTTTACTTCTGATAAGCGTTTTCTTATCGTATTAATCTCAACAATATCTGCGCCGCATGCAAGTAACTGATTAGTTATATCCTGCAATTCTTCTCCTGTAATCTTCGGCTTCTCAAATAAAGCACTTCCTCCACCTGAAAGAAGAAAAAGCACTGTATCATTCTTATTGAGTCCGCTTACCATCTCAATAGCTGCCTGTGTTGCTTTAAATGAATTCTCATCTGGAACAGGGTGGCCTGCCTCAAAACATTCTATTCTTTCAATTGGCTCTTTTACATGTCCATACTTCGTTATTACAATTCCTTCATTTATTCTGTCTCCCAGACAGTCACTTGCCGCCTTTGCCATCTGCCATGCGGCTTTTCCTACTGCTACAAGAATAACTTTTCCATCAAATTTCCTGTCTTTAAGTGTTTTCTTAACTGCTTCATCCGGAAGAACTGCTTTAATTGCCGCATCAATTATATTGTCTGCAACCGCTCTTAATTCTTTATTCATAAGATTCTCCTTCCTGACATTATAATAACCTGTCAACAACATTTATAATTTTGTGTCTGCCAGTTTTTCATAATAATGTATAATTGCACTGTGGTCGCTGCTTCCATCTCCATTATTATGCAGATACTGCATTATTTCCTGAACCTGTGCCGTCATCGGTACTGGAGCTCCAACACTATGAGCACACTCAAGTGCATTATTCAAATCTTTAATATGTAAATCTACTCTGAATCCTGGTTCAACATTATCCTCTATCATCATTGGAACTTTGGCATTCATAACAGTAGACCCTGCTAGTCCGCCTTTTATTGCCTCAAATACACATTCAGGGTCTACTCCGGCTTTTTTTGCCAGAATGAAGCTTTCAGAAACTGCCTGGATATTACATGCAACAATTATCTGATTGGCAAGTTTTGTTGTATTTCCAGCTCCAAGTTCACCACATCTTGTAACTGATGAACCCATATGTGTAAGAATCTGTTTATACTTATCAAATGTTTTCTCATCTCCACCAACCATAAATGCAACTGTTCCATCTATTGCTTTAGGTTTTAACCCACTTGTAAGAATACGATCCACTCCTAATTCAATTAATAATTCTATCGAAGTATAGGGATCTTCAACACAATCAAATGCACGATGAAAAACAACTTCTCCTTGATAACTTTTTATGATTTCTATCATTTCTTTTGTTTGTTTAATACAAATAGAACCATCTTTATTTAAACAACCAAAAGCTATTCCATCGGCTCCATTTTCTAATAAAGACTTTGCATCTTCTTTCATCACTTCAAATTCAATCTCGTTATAACAAAATCCTGCTCCTCTTGGTCTTACCATCGTAATTACTTTTAAGTTTGTATTCTTTTTTGTAAGTTTTAAAGTTGCTAGAGATGGTGTTAAACCGCCTAAATGTAAAGCATTATTAAGTTCAATGCGTTTTGCTCCACCATGATAAGAATTTAAAGCATCTTCATAACTTCCACAACATATTTCAACTAATCGTTCCATAAACTTCTCCTTTAATTTTTCTTCTTTTATTATAGCCCATAAAAAAAGATCATCCTAGATGATCTTCTTAAAATTTTTCAAATAGTCTGTTATCTCATTAAAAGGCAGTGGCTTACTATAATAAAACCCTTGAATAAAGTCGCTTCCCATTTCTAATACTTTATGAAGTTCTTCTTCCGTTTCAATTCCTTCAATACACATATTGACCCCAACACTATGAGCCATGTCGATCATATGCTTTAATAATAAATTTTCATAATCATTACTTAAAGCATTCTTCATAAGTCCACGATCTACTTTAATACAATCTGGTTTTAAATTATATAAATAATAAAAGTTAGAATACCCTGTACCAAAGTCATCTAAAGCTAAAAGAATACTATTTTCTTTTAATTGATTACAAAAATTTACAAAAGAGCGATCTGATTCTATAAAGCCACTTTCTGTAAGTTCAATAACTAATCTATTTCGATCAACATTATATTTT
>ERZ827363.480-NODE-480-length-43476-cov-3.958200_pt1 | contig 43476 bp, 46 predicted proteins | sample MGYA00519776_ERZ827363 | MGnify/ENA primary metagenome ERZ827363 (study PRJEB31778, sample SAMEA3449288) | human gut metagenome | biome: human gut; feature: human-associated habitat; material: faeces | place: United Kingdom | collected 2010/2012 ... | reverse complement strand
GCCAGATCCCCCGGCTTCTCGATAGCCGGACCGGAGGTGACCTTCAAGTTTGTGTTCATCTCGTTTGCAATGATCTGGGAAAGGGTGGTTTTGCCCAAGCCGGGCGGGCCGTAGAGCAGGACGTGATCCAGCGCCTCTCCCCTGCGCTTGGCTGCTTCGATATAAACGGAAAGGTTCTCCTTGGCTTTGTCCTGGCCGATGTATTCCGCTAACGTCTTCGGCCGGAGGGAAAATTCCGCTTCATCATCGCCGCCATGAAAATCCGGAGCAGTGACCCGGTTCTCCAGGTCCATCTCCTCCCGATCGATCTGTGATTCAAACATGGGAAACCTGCTTTCTTATCGGCTGGAAAGGGCACGGAGCCCCGCCTTGATGAGCTCCTCCACGGAAAGGGAGGAGTCGAGCTTCATAATAACCGACGCCGCCTCGCTCTGGGAATATCCCAGCACCACCAGCGCCGAGATGGCCTCTCCGGCGTTGGAGGCGTCTGCGGGCACCTCTGCTGCAGCTGCATCGGAAAAGCCCAGCTCCGCCGCATCCCGGCTCATCTTGTCCTTTAGCTCCAAAATGATCCGCTGGGCGGTCTTCGTTCCGATGCCGGGGGCTTTTGCGATGGTCTTCGCATCTCCAGAGGCAACGCAGAGGGCGAACCGTTCCGGCGTCACGTTGGAAAGCACCGAAAGCGCCGCCTTCGGCCCCACCCGGGTCACGGCGATAAGCATCTTAAAGCAGCTCAGCTCCCCGGGGTCCGCAAAGCCGAACAGGTCGATGGCGTTCTCCGAAAGATGCAGATAGGTGTAAAGCATCACTTCGCTGCCCAAAGCCGGCAGCCGGGACACGGTAACGGAGGAGGTTCGCACGGCGTATCCAACACCGGCGCATTCCACCACCGCAAGGTTGGGTTCCACGGATATGAGCTTCCCTCGAAGGCTGTAAATCATCGGATTCCGTCCTTTCTGTCCTGTCTGGCAATGGCGTCCGCCAGAGCCGTCGCCGCCCCGGAGGCGGCGGAATGGGCGTGGCAGATAGCAATGGCCAGTGCGTCCGCCACGTCGTCGGGCTTCGGCGCTTTTTTTAAGTTCAGGATCCGGGTGGTCATTTCAATAATCTGCTGCTTCACCGCCCGGCCGTATCCCACCACCGACTGCTTCACCTGCAAGGGGGTATACTCGAAAAACGGTATCCCTTTCTGCCTTGCCGCCAGAAGGATCACCCCTCTGGCCTGGGCTACATCGATAGCGGTCTTCTGATTCGTGTTGAAATAGAGCTTTTCCACGGACATGGCGTCGGGCTGATACTTTTCCAAAAGCTCCATGATGCCGTCGTAGATGATGGCGAGCCGATCGGCAAAAGGCATCCCCGCCGAGGTCGTGATGGGGCCGTAGTCCAGCGTGACGAAATTTCGTCCGTCGTATTCAATCACGCCGCACCCCACGATGGCGTAGCCAGGGTCGATCCCCAGAATCCTTGTCCGCAAAACGGCGCCTCCCGTCCGTAAAAATCGGGTCTCATCAGGCGAAAAAATTTCCTCCTGCATGGAAACACTTATAGAGTATTATACCACATTCCCGGTGTCTTGACAAATGTTTTTCAAAAACTTCCCGCCCCCTCTCGGAGGTCTTTGAAAAAAGAAACTATCCTAAATTGGTGTAATTTGACAAAATTCGGGAGAAGCCAAAAAAAACCCGCTTTCCCCCTTGACACTGGAAGAAAATTGCGTTATGATATTGGTACAACATACGGAGTGAATCAGAACGCAGAGCACAACATCTTGGGGGTCACAGAATTCGTCTTTTTGAGTCTGTAACCCTATTTTTGCGCCCGATCCGCTGCCGTTTCCGCCCGGAGCATCTCTTTTCCGGGCACACTATATGAGCAGAGGATGGGAAGCATGATTACAAAAATCAGAAAACGCAGCGGCGAAGTCGTTGCCTTCGACTCCAAAAAAATCGAAGATGCGATCCATAAAGCCAACGTGGCGGTCTCCGATGAAAAGATCTCCATGAAAAAGATCAAAGAGCTGACCGCAGAGATCGTCGAAAGCCTGCCGAAAAACCGGATCCCCACCGTGGAACAGATCCAGGATAAGGTGGAGGAAGCCCTCATCGCTGCCGACTACGCCAAAACCGCCAAAGCCTACATCCTCTACCGGGCCGAGCACGCCAAGATCCGCCAGAGCGAAGCCGACCTGATGGACATCTATAAGGAATTGACCTTCTCCTACTCCAAGGATGCGGACATCAAGCGGGAAAATGCCAACATCGACGCTGACACCGCCATGGGCACCATGCTAAAGTACGGCTCCGAAGGCTCTAAATACTTCATGGACAACTACATCCTGCCCAAGGACATCGCCGCCGCCCACATCAACGGCGACATCCACATCCATGACAAAGACTTCTATATGCTCACCGAGACCTGCTGTCAGATTGACCTGTTGAAGCTCTTTCATCACGGCTTCTTCACCGGTCACGGCTGCCTCAGAGAGCCCAACTCCATCATCAGCTACTCCGCTCTCGCCTGCATCGCCATTCAGGCCAACCAAAACGAGATGCACGGCGGCCAGAGCATCCCGAACTTCGATTATTCCATGGCTCCCGGCGTTGCCAAGACCTATAAAAAAGAATACTTCAAGGGTCTGACCCAGTACCTGCAGATTGCCGCCGGCCTGTCCCACAGCGATGCGGAAGCGCTGGCTGCCGCCGTGAAGACGGACATCAAAACCGTCCCCGCCCTCGGTAACAGCGAAGCGTACAAGGCAGAGCTCATTTCCTACCTCCCTGCTCACCAGAAGGAGCACGGGTATCAGGAGATCTCCCCCGAGCTGGCTGCAAAAGCCCACGATTATGCCGCCGAGACCGCTTACAACGAAACGGACAAGGCCACCTATCAGGCCATGGAAGCCTTCGTGCATAACCTGAACACCATGAACTCCCGGGCAGGCGCCCAGGTGCCTTTCTCCTCCGTAAACTACGGCACCGACACCTCCCCCGAAGCCCGGATGGTCATCCGGAACCTCCTTTCTGCCACCAACGCAGGCTTGGGCGACGGCGAGACCCCCATCTTCCCCGTCCAGATCTTCAAGGTCAAAGAAGGCGTCAACTACAACCCCGGCGACCCCAACTACGACCTGTTCCAGCAGGCCATTGCCACCTCCGCCAAACGCCTCTTCCCGAACTTCTCTTTCTTAGATGCCCCCTTCAACTTCCAGTATTATAAGCCCGGCGATTACAACACCGAAGTCGCCTACATGGGCTGCCGCACCCGGGTCATGGGCAACGTCCATGACCGGACCAAAGAGGTCACCTGCGGCAGAGGGAACCTGAGCTTCACCTCCATCAACCTCCCCCGCATCGGTCTGGAAGCCAAAGGCGACATCCAGAAGTTCTATGAGATCTTGAACCAGCGGATCGATCTGGTCATCCGCCAGCTCCTCCACCGGTTCCAGATCCAATGCACCAAAAAAGTCCGGAACTACCCCTTCCTCATGGGACAGGGCATCTGGATTGACTCGGAGAACTTAGGCCCCGACGACAGCGTGGCGGAAGTTTTAAAGCATGGCACCCTGAGTGTCGGCTTCATCGGCCTTGCTGAGACTTTAAAAGCCCTTACCGGCTTCCATCACGGCGAAAGCGAAGAGAGCCAGAAGCTGGGTCTTGAGATCATCACCCATATGCGCAAGCGCATGGATGACGAATCGAAAAAGACCGGCCTCAACTTCACCCTCCTCGCCACCCCCGCCGAAGGACTTTCCGGCCGGTTCGTCCGCATCGACAAGAAGATCTACGGCGAGATCCCCGGTATCACCGACCGGGATTACTACACCAACTCTTTCCATGTGCCGGTGTACTACCCCATCAAGGCGTACCGGAAGATCCAGCTGGAAGCTCCCTACCACGCCCTGACCAACGCCGGCCACATCAGCTATGTGGAGCTGGACGGCGACACCTGCAAGAACCTGAAGGCCTTCGAAACCATCATCCGCTGCATGAAGGAAGCAGGCATCGGCTACGGCTCCGTGAACCACCCGGTGGATCGGGATCCGGTCTGCGGATACACCGGCGTCATCAACGATGTCTGCCCCCGCTGCGGACGGCATGACGGCGAAGCGGTCTCCGTGGAGCGCCTGGACGAACTGCGGAAGAAATACCCTGATGTCCCCTGCCATTACGACTGCACTCACTGACCGATCATCCATACAAAACAAAGGAGCGAGCATCATGAACGAGAAAACCACTGCAAAAGAAGTCAAAACCGTCGGCAAGGACGTTTCCTTTGAGCGGATCCGCCGGATCACCGGCTACCTTGTGGGGACCACCGAGCGCTTCAACAACGCCAAACGTGCCGAAGAGCGGGATCGTGTGAAACATGGCATCTGACCTGCGCTTAAGCGGCATCATCGATGAATCCATCGTGGACGGGCCGGGCATCCGGTATGTGATCTTCACCCAGGGATGCCCCCACCACTGTCCCGGCTGCCACAACCCCCAGACTCACGATTTCTCCGGTGGCTTTAACGCAGACATTCCCGCTATTCTGGAAGCCATCCGGGCGGATCCCCTGCTGGACGGCATCACCCTTTCCGGCGGCGAGCCCTTCTGTCAGGCAGAAGCCCTGATCCCTCTGGTCAAAGAGGTGCGGAAGATGGGCAAGACTGTCTTCGTCTACAGCGGCTATACATTGGAACAGCTCTTAGAGCTTGGAAAGGCCAAACCGGAAGTCGTCGAGCTTTTGAAGCTCTGCGACACCCTCGTGGACGGCCCTTATGTAGAGGCCCTGCGGGATCTGGATCTGGAGTTCCGAGGCAGCAGCAACCAGCGGCTCATCGACCTGCATACGATTTTCCCGGCATAACAAACCGCCGTCCGGAGCACGTTCCGGGCGGCGGTTCTTCTTTGCTTTATGCGGTTTTTAAAATGGGCCGGAGCTTTAAGCTCAGCAGGGAGACCAGCACGATCTTCACCAGATCGAAGGGGATGTACGGGAAAACGCAAGCTAAAAGAGCCGCCCAGAAGGAGGTCTGCTTCATGACGATCACATACCAGACGGTGCCGAACAGGTAGCAGAGCAGCAGCCCCACGACCAGTGCTGCCACCATTTTCCAGAACCGGTATCCGATTTTCGTAAGGATCAGCCCCGCCGCCACGGCGGAAACGATATACCCGATGATATAGCCGCCGGTAGGCCCTACCAGCCGGCTCAGCGATCCCATGCCGGAGAAAACCGGCGCCCCGACGACGCCTAACAGCACCCAGACAACCTGGCTCAGCGCCGCCTCCTCCCAGGTCAGCAGCCCTACTGCCAGGAATCCCGCCAGATTTCCAAGGCTGATGGGGATCTGCCACGGGGTGGGAACGGCAATCTGGGACAGTACCGCCGTTAAGGCGGCAAATAAGGCGATTAACGCCATAGAAAGGATTTTGCTGCGTTTTTTCGTACCGGATGCGGCTTGATTCATTGGGATCTCCTCCGATTGTAAACTTTATTTTTTCAGACGGTTTACATCATACCATGTAAACCGTTATTTGTCAATACGTTTACATTCATTCCTGCCGAAAAAACAAATCTTCCCATACCAAGGGGCTATTTGTTATCTTTTCGGAAAAGGTGTACAATAGAGGAAAATCGTAGAGAATCAAAAAGGAGAGAAAAGGAGAACCCATGACCGAGATCCGTCAAACCCCGCTTACCGGCGAGCGTGCCCTCTTTCAGGGCAGCCAGCTTCGCATTATCGATTCCATCTTCTCCGATGGCGAATCCCCGCTGAAAGAAAGCCGGGACATTCAGATGATCGGCAGCATGTTCAAGTGAAAGCACCCCCTCTGATACGCAAAAAACATCGAAGCCACCCACTGTACCTGGTTCGAGATGGCAAGAGCCGGCATCTGATACACCAATCACATCCGGATGGAGGACGCCGCCATTGAAGCGCCCAAAAACTTCCGCCGCTGCAAGGATCTGATCTTAAAAGACGTCACCTTTGCAAACGCCGCCGAGACCCTTTGGAGCTGTTCCGACGTGACGATGGAAAACGTCACCGCCAAAGGCGACTACTTCGCCATGAACAGCGAGAACCTGACTGTTTCCGGTCTGATCCTTTACGGCAACTATTCCTTTAATGGCGTGAAAAACATGGAGTTCAAAAACTCCCGGCTCCTTTCCAAGGGCGCTTTCTGAAACAGCGAAAACGTCACCGTCCGGGACTCCTTCATCTCCGGCAATATCTGGGCTGAAGCCTGCAGGGAATGTGCTACATCGAGAAACTGACCATGAAAAACTACCGGCTTTTAAACACCACTTTGGTCTTTGAATATTCCACCGAAGACGCTGACATCGAAGGCACCATCAACAGCGTATTAACCCCCTCCGGCGGCGCCATCCGTGCCGACCGCATCGAAAAGCTGATTGTGGAGCCGGACAAGGTAGACCCTGCAAAAGCGAAGATCCTCTGCCGGGAAGGCACTGCCGAATAAAAGGAGGATGACCCATGTCTTACGATTTTGACACCCCCGTTGACCGTCGGAACACGAATTCTTTAAAATGGGACGTCGGCGAAAACGAGCTGCCCATGCGGGTGGCGGATATGGACTTCCCCGCTGCCCCGGAGATCCGCAGCGCCATCGAAAAGCGGACGGCTCACGGCGTGTTCGGCTGCTCCATCCTGCCGGACAGCTGGTACGAAGCGTATCAGAACTGGTGGAAGACCCGCCACGGCTTTTCCATAGAAAAAGACTGGCTCATTTTCTGCACCGGCGTGATCCCCGCCATTTTCAGCATCGTCCGGAAGCTGACCACCCCGGCGGAAAAGGTGCTGATCCTGACTCCGTTTACAACATCTTCTTCCATTCGACCCTGAATAACGGCCGGCAGGTTCTGGCGGGGCTGCAGACCGCCGCCGTTTCCGTTCCTGACCCCTTCCTCCGGCACAAGGTGTGGCGGGGGTTGAACACCGACGAGGTGGCGGAGCCCAACTCCTTCGCATTCCGGCTGCCGAAGCCGCCTTCAACGAGGGCGGTCCCCGGCTGGATGCACTGCGGGCTTATCTGAAGAAAAACAAGGACGCCGTCCCTGCCGTATCCTCCACGAGGATCAGCTGATCGATCTGGAAGCTGCCGCTGCGGTAACAGCCGAATTCCAGATACTGCTCCGATTTCCTTCCGGTCACAAAATGGAAGGCCTTGTTCACCGCACCGAAATCTTCCCGCTCAAATCAATGGGAGAGCTTTTTTATCCCGTCTCCGGAATGCAGGTCCAGAAAATAATAGTTTCCGGCGCTGGTTTTTCCGCTCCAAGTAGAAAAGCTTACATAATAAGCCGTGTTCGGCTTCCATGCGGCAGTCCGAGCCAGAGCGTTCCGGGGTTCTTCACTCCCGGAATGCTTCGCCGGCATGACGTAGTCGCCGGGGGAGTGGAAAAAGTGCATGATTGTGTTGAGCATGACCATTTCTGACATTTTGGTTCCTCCTTTTCCATCCCCTGTTGACACTTGTATTATAGCATAGATGGATATTTTAAAATGGCTGATATTTCCTTGTAAAGATTGTCGTTTTGGTTCCTCTTTTGCTTGAAATTTCAGCGTCTTTTTATCCCTTTATAGATTTTGGACGATCCATGAACATTCAAAATTTGGCTATTTTCTTTGGCTTTTTTCGCTTCTTGATTTGTATTTTTGGCTACGCCCTGCTGATTCGCACCTGAGCTTCCCACATTTTCAAAATCTCTTTTCATCCCCGAACCATACTGTTTGCTCCAAAAAATCGGCGGTATTTACCAAGAAATTCCGGACACAAAAAAGTCCATCGCTGCCAAAAAGCACGATGGACTTTTTATTGTGCACCCGTCTTATGAAACGAGCAAGCGAGCCTTTCGACCCTACTTTCCCAAGATCCGCAGGAATTCCTCTGCCTGCGCACTGGGAATGTTGTGGACTCGGACGTGATGATGGGTCTCCGCAAAGGTGTAGATCCTAAGGTCGACGCACTGGGACATTTTCTGGAAAAGAGACTGCCGCACCTCCACCTTTGCGATTTTATCTTTATGCAGGGCGGTGGTAAAGAAGGCATATCCGAAGGTGGTATAAAAAGTGTAAGTGTCCCCCCGGATGCCGACCCCTACATGAAGATAGGCGGCGATCTTCACAAAAAGCCACCACACCGCCGGGATCTCCGCCATCACGGCAAAGTAGAGGATCAGGCTCCCGAACCTCGGAAACAGCCGCCACAGCACCCAGAATCCCGCCAGCAATCCTAAGATCGTCCAGATAGGCGGGTTCAAAAACCGCATGATGGTCTGGCATTTCGGACGGTATTTCCGGTCGGAGACCCGGATCTCCGGCAAGATCAGCCGCAGCTTCCGCCGCAGATCCCCCTTATCCGCCGCCGGAAGCAGCACGGAAAGCTCGTTCTTCCCCTTTCCGTAGCCGGTGCAGTTGATAAAGGCGGAACAAAAACCGAAGAGCTTCGCAAGAAGGCTCTGCCGCAAGGTGAGAAAATTGATCCGCTCCACGGAAAGGTAATACTCCCTCCGGACAAAGATTCCGGCTTCAATAAAAAGGAGCCGCCCCTTCCGCACCGCCCGGAAACCCAAATGGTTGATCAGATTGATGAGGAAAGCGATCCCCCATCCCCCCAGCAGGATCGCCGCCGCCATAGCGGCTGCCGGCGGGACGTTAAAGGCAAGAAATCGCACCAGTCGGGTCAGGGAGTGGACCAGCATCTGCTCGAACTGCTCCCCTAAAACCTTACCGGTCTGGGAAATGAAGGTGGAAAGAAATAAGACCCCCGTCAGGGAGTTGGAGGTGATCAGCGAGAGAATGGCGATGGAAAGGGTCCGGGGCTGATAGATCCTCGGCTCTTCCGCTGGCTCTTCGATCAGGAGCCTTATACCGGCGTCCACCATTTCCTGAGCCTGTCGGTTTCGCAGGAGAAGACTCACATCCGCCCGGGAGCGGCTGCCGCTGTCGGTCTCCAGCCGCACCCGCACCACCCGGAAGGGCCGCAGGTAAAAGGGGCGCTCCACCACGGCGGAGGAAAGGTTTGCGTAAGGGATGTACCGGACTTCGTTCAAAAGCACGCCGCTTTCCACATAAAGGCCCTTGATCCGAAGGCTGTAGGTCACGCAGAGCCACTGAAGCACACCAAACCCCACGATCAGCAACAGCACCAGAATATCTGCCCATGCGCCCTTTGCCCACGCACGGAAGTCCCCTTTTAAAAGCATCAGGGAACGCAGCAGCGGAAAAAGCAGCAACACAATGTATTTGGAAAAGGCGTAAACTACCGCAAGGGGGTGCTGCCGCTCAAAGTCGTTCATCGTCTCTCCCCCTTTTCCGACGAAAAGATCCGGGAACGAATGGCAGGGTACCGGGGCGTCACGTCCTTTAAGATCTCCTCCGCCGTCTCTCTGGGAAGGCCGGGGATCACAAGGTTTCCTCCCATGGAGGAGATGACCAGGCTGCGAGTGCCTAAAAAGGGCGACACCGGGCTGCGGACAAGAGTGACATACATGATCGATCGCCGCAGCATCCGTGTGCGCACACAGACACAGACGCCGCTTTCATACTCCACATATTCCGGTGTGATCCGATAGTGACTGCTTTCATAAAGAAGGGGCAGCCAAAGGAAGCAGCAGGCTACCAGCAAAAAGCCCACCACCCAGAGGGTCAGATACCAGTACCACGTCCGGGTAGGGATCAGCCATGCCGCCAGACCGCCTACGATCCCTCCGATCAGAATCGCCGCAGTCTCCCAGAAAACCAGAATCCGCTTAGACAATTCGCCCTCCATGCCGCACCTCCTTTCAACGAACTCATTAGCCTTTTTATTCTACCATAAATACCCCGTTATTTCAAACCCTATTTGTAAACTTCTGTCGAGATCGCCGTTTTACAAAGCCCCTCTGCCTTTTTACCGTTCATTTACAGAAGCTATACCGCAGATTGCTTTTGAACTGACAGAAAACGCCGTATAATGTGCTTGTAAAAAGCAGAAAGGAAGAATTGAAAATGAAAAAAGTGACTTCGATCGTTACGGCAACTCTCATGGCCGCTCTTATCCTCTCCAGCTGTGGAAACGGCGGGAACACCTCCTCCAGCTCTTCGGAAGCGGCTCCCTCCTCCACCGTCTCCTCCTCCGTTTCTTCGGAAGCAGGCAACCAAGAGAAGATCACCGGAACGGTTTCCATGTCCGGCTCCACTTCCATGGAGAAGGTAGCAAAAGCCCTGGCTGAGAGCTTCAACGAAAAATACCCCGACGTGTCCGTGGACGTCCAGCTGGGCGGCTCCTCCACCGGCATCAAGAACGCACAGGACGGCGTCTCCGACATCGGCAACGTCAGCCGTGACCTGAAAGACACCGAGACCGGCCTTGTAGCCCACAAGATCGCCCTGGACGGCATCGGCGTGGTGGTAAACCTCGCAAACCCCGTCGAAGACCTGACCATGGAGGAGATTGCCAAGATCTACACCGGCGAGATCACTAACTGGAAAGAAGTCGGCGGCGAAGACATGGAGATCTATGTGGTCGGCCGGGAAGACGGCTCCGGCACCCGGGACGCCTTTGAATCCGTTACTGGTGTAGGCGAAAACGCCAAGTACGCCTCCATGCAGACCTCTACCGGCGCTGCGAAGACCACCGTCGCCACGACCCCCGGCGCCATCGGCTACGTTTCCTTCGACTCCGTGGACGACACCGTAAAAGCCCTGAAGGTCGGCGGCGTGGCCATCTCCGACGCCACCATCAAGGACGGCACCTACACCCTGCAGCGCCCCTTCGTCATGGTGACCAAAGAAGGGACCACCTTAAGCGACGCCGCTCAGGCGTTCCTTGACTTCGTCTTAAGCGACGAGGGACAGGCCATCTGCACTCTGGTGGGTCTGGTCGCCATCCAGTAAGCGTTCTCCTCTCCTTCTCTTCAAAAACTCCCGCAACTGCGGATCCGGGGCGGGTTTCCCGCTCCGGTTTTTTTAAAAAGAGAATGTAAAGAGCGGCTATAAGACCGGTTCGTTTTCTGCAAACAACGAAAGGAGGGTCCAACTTGTCCGGATCCGAAATTTCTTCCCTTTCCAAAGCGCGGGTCGCAAAAGACGCCGTAGAGCTTATCATGAACGTGCTCTTCTTCCTCTGCGGCATCGTTTCCGTCCTCTGTGTTGCGGCCATCACCATCTATATGCTCATCTCCGGCGTTCCCGCCATCGGGAAGATCGGGTTTTTCAATTTTCTCTCCGGCACCCAGTGGGCGCCTACGGCAGAGGATCCGAAATTCGGGATCCTTCCCATGATCCTCACCTCCATCGCCGGCACCTTCGGGGCCATCTTCGTCGGCGTCCCTCTGGGCGTCCTCACGGCCGTGTTCATCTGCTACCTGGCTCCCAAAAAGCTGGAAAAAATCCTGGTCGCCGCTGTGGAGCTGCTGGCGGGCATCCCCTCTGTGATCTTCGGACTGGTGGGAATGATCGTCCTCTCCCCCTTCATTGCGAACCTCTTCCACCTTCCCTCCGGCGCAACGCTTCTGACCTCAATCTTAGTCTTATCGGTGATGATCCTGCCCACCATCGTCAGCGTCACCGTCACCTCCCTCCGGGCGGTGCCTCCGGAATATTATGAAGGCTCCCTTGCCTTAGGCGCCACCCCGGTGACCAGCATTTTCAAGATGAACATCCGGGCTGCCCGGTCGGGCATCGTCACCGGCATCGTTTTAGGCGTAGGCCGTGCCATCGGCGAGACCATGGCCATCATCATGGTCTCCGGAAACGTTCCGAACCTCCCGAACCTCTTCAAGAGCGTCCGGTTCCTGACCACCGGCATCGTCTCGGAAATGAGCTATGCTGCCGACCTTCACCGGCAGTCTCTTTTCAGCATCGGCCTGGTCCTCTTTGTCTTCATCTTCTTCATCAATCTCCTCCTGAACCGCATCCTCAAAAAGGGCGCAAAAGCCCGCTAAAGAAAGGTGATCTTCCATGACTGTCAACACCACCGCAGGCTCCCGGGTACTGATCCGGAAAAACCCCGAATCCCTGACCAAAAGCCGGATCCGTCCCTTTGACCTGCTGATGCAGGGGCTTTCCGTCTTAGCCGGAGCGGTCACCCTCTTTCTTGTTGTGGGACTTTTAGGCTACATCCTCGTCCGGGGGCTGCCGCAGGTCAGCTGGAGCTTCCTTTCCACCAAACCCAGCGCTCTGAACGGTACCTACGGCATCCTGCCGAACATCGTGAACACCCTTTACACCATCGTCCTGACCCTGCTCATCGCAGCGCCCTTGGGCGTAGGCGGAGCGATCTACCTCAACGAATATGCCCGCAAGGGCCGCCTGACCCGGATCATCGAATTCACCACCGAGACCCTGGCCGGCATCCCATCCATCATCTACGGCCTCTTCGGCATGATGCTCTTCAATAGCTACTTGAGTCTCGGCTACTCCATTCTTTCCGGGTGCCTGACCCTGTCTATCATGGTGCTTCCCACCATCATCCGCACCACCCAGGAAGCCCTCCGCACCGTCCCCACCGGCTATCGGGAAGGGGCGGCAGGCTTAGGCGCTTCCAAATGGCACATGATCCGCACCATCCTTCTCCCCTGCTGCAAAAACGGGATCCTGACCTCGCTGATCCTGAGCGTCGGTCGGATCGTCGGCGAATCTGCTGCGCTGATCTTCACCGCCGGCATCGCCACCAACCTTCCCGTCAACCTCTTCACCCATGTGAAGACCTCCGGCGCCACCTTTGCGGTCCAGCTTTACCAGTACGCCGACCAGGGCATGAACGACGTAAGCTTCGGGATTGCAGCCGTCCTAGTCCTGATCGTTTTGGCCATCAACCTCACTGCCCGTCTGGCAGGCGGCAGAAAAAAATCCGAGGATCGCTGAAGCACCTTCTTAAGAAAGGAATCTTTATGGATAAGATCACCGCTTCCCACCTGAATTTTTATTACGGCTCAACAAAAGCCTTAAAAGACGTCAACCTTTCCATCGCCGAGCATAAGGTCACCGCCTTCATCGGCCCCTCCGGCTGCGGAAAATCCACCTTTCTGCGCACCCTGAACCGGATGAACGACCTGATCGAGGGTACCCGGGTGGAGGGCACCGTCCTTCTGGACGGGGAGGACATCTACAGCCCCAAGGTGGAGATCACCACCCTTCGGAAACGGGTGGGCATGGTCTTTCAGCGCCCAAATCCCTTCCCCATGAGCATTTACGACAACATCGCCTACGGCCCCCGACTCCACGGGATCCGGAAAAAGCAGGAGCTGGACTCCATCGTGGAATCCAGTCTCCGGGGCGCCGCCCTCTTTGACGAGGTAAAGGATCGGTTGAAAAAATCCGCCCTCTCCCTTTCCGGAGGCCAGCAGCAGCGGCTCTGCATCGCGCGGGCGCTGGCGGTGGAGCCGGAAGTGCTCCTGATGGACGAGCCCACCGCCGCCCTGGATCCCATCTCCACCCAGAAGATCGAGGAGCTGATTTTAGACCTCAAATGGCACTACACCGTTGCCATCGTCACCCATAATATGCAGCAGGCCGCCCGTGTCTCCGACTACACAGCCTTCTTCTTAGTCGGCGAAATGGTGGAGTACGGCGAAACCGCCCAGATCTTCAACGCCCCCGTGGACAAACGCACCGCCGATTACATCGGCGGACGGTTCGGATAATTCTTTGTTTACAAACGCCGGAGGACGTGGTATACTGAAAAAAAGCTCGCCCCTGCGGCTGATTTGGAGGGAAAAAGCTTGTCCCGTATTTATGTAATTGAAGACGATGAAAACATCCGTCAATTGGTAGCCACCGCCCTGCAGGCCTTCGGCTATCAGGTAAACGCATTTGAAACAGCCGGCGAAGGCATCGCCGCTTTGGAAAAGGAAACCCCTGACCTGATGCTTTTCGACATCATGCTCCCGGACATCGACGGCGTGGAGGCCGTCCGGCAGATCCGGAAAAACCCCGCTTATGAGACCCTCCCCATCATGATGCTCACCGCCAAGAATTCGGAGCTGGACAAGGTGGCAGGCCTGGACGCAGGCGCCGACGACTACCTGACCAAGCCCTTCGGCATCTTGGAGCTGAAAGCCCGGGTGCAGGCTCTGCTCCGCCGCACCGCCCGGAACCGCCGAACCAGCGTCCTGACCGGTCAGGATATTACCCTGAACTGCGACACCCGGGACGTGACCAAAGGGGATGCCCCGCTGGAACTGACCTTCAAGGAATTCGAGCTTTTAAAGCTCCTGATGGAAAATTCCGACCGGGTCATGACCCGCTCCGAGCTTCTCAATCTGGTCTGGGGCATCGATTTTGAAGGCGAGACCCGGACCCTTGATATGCACATCCGCACCCTCCGCCAGAAGCTGGGCGACGATGCGGAAACCCCCCGGTACATCCGAACAGTTCGTGGCGTCGGATACCGGTTCAACTGCGGATAAGCTGCCCCCGGGCAGCTTTCGTTTTTGAAAGGAGCGGTTTGGTGAAACGAAAGACCCAATTCTTCCTGCGCTACCTGCTGATCGCACTGTTAAGCTGTGGTGTGACCCTTTGCGGGGTCGCTTTGTATTCCCGGGAAAACCGGGACGTTTTTCACTTTGCCCTGTGGCTTTCCTTGGGGGCAGGGATTCTGATCCTTCTCTGCCTGCTGCTCAGCCACTTTCTCCCCCGGGATGACGGGGAAGAGTTAAAAAGCACTATCCTCCACTTAAACCAGCTGCTGGAGCAGGAGCAGGAGCGCTTCGCCTTCTACCCCTTCCGGGACAGTCCTTCGGTGAAGGTGTCCGACCTCTGCCAGCAGATCCGCCGCCTGTGCAACAAGATCCTTCTTTCCCGCTATCGTCTCCAGGCGGAGGAGGAGCAGTTCGACTTCATTCTCTCCACCCTGAATGAAGGCTTCCTCATGGTGGATTTTGAAAAGCGGATCCTCTGCTACAACCGCACGGCACAAAAGGTCCTCTCCCTCCATGGGGACATCGACCACCAGTTCCTCCCCTCCGTCACCGACGACGAAGCCCTGCTTACGGCGATGGACAAGGCCATCCGCACCAATAAAGTTACCTCCTACGACATCACCACCCCGGAAGGGAGCGTCTATGCCCTCCAGTCCCGTTTAGTCCGCAGCGAGGGCTACCGCCGGAAGGGCGGGGTCATGATCGTCCTCTTCGACGTCACCTCCGAACGGAACGCCTTAAAGCAGCGGCAGGACTTCTTCTCCAACGCCTCCCATGAGCTGCGGACGCCTATCACCTCCATCATGGGCTTTTCCGAAATGCTGGAGGGGGGTCTCATCACCGATCCGGAGCAGGCAAAGGACAGCATCCGCATCATCCATCGGGAAGCCACCCGGATGTCCCGGATCATCAACGACCTGCTCTTCATCTCCAAGCTGGAAAATGAAGGGGAAGCCACCGTTTCCGCCCCGGTCAACGTCCGGGAGGTGGCAGACGAGATCCACGACGCCCTGCTGCCGGATATGCAGGAAAAACACATCCGAATGGACATTTCCGGCGGGGATTTCAGCGTCCCTATCCCCTACACCCACCTGCACAATCTCCTCTCCAACCTGATGCAGAACGCCGTCAAATACAACGTGGAAGGCGGCTCCGTCTGGGTCCGGCTGGAAACCGACGACCGCCACCTTTATTTAAGCGTCAAGGATACCGGCATCGGCATCCCTCCGGAAATGAAGGCACGGGTCTTCGAGCGGTTCTTCCGTGTGGATAAGGGCCGCAGCCGAAACGTAGGCGGCACCGGGCTGGGGCTTGCCATCGTAAAGCATCTGGCAAACCTCTATGCCGGCTCCGTCCAGCTGGACAGCGAGCTGGGGAAAGGGAGCCTCTTTCGTGTGACCCTCATCTATCCCAAGGAGGGAAAAAAGTGACTCACACCCGCAAGCGCTACCCCTTCAACGTCTTGAACATCCCGGAAGTTTTCTCCATCACCCGGGACGTTCCCCTCTTCCGCTATTCGGTTCGGAAGGAGAAAGAAAAAAAGACGTCCGGATCGACTCCGAACGCCCCAATACGCCCTCTCGGAACTTTTTTGGTTTCCGGGAGTTTTTTATTCCTCCACCCAACGGATCTCCGTACCCTCGCCTGCAGATTCTACGGCTTCGGTCATCAGCCGGATCATCTCCAAGACGCTGCGGAAATGCTGGGTTTCACCCTTGTTGACCCATGTGATGGTTCCCTGCCAGGTCGCATTCTGCCGGAACTGCACATGAACTAAAAACGAGGCTTTTTCCTCCCCTGCGCCGATTTTCTTCTCTGTTTCTTCCTGCACGATGCCACCTGCTTTCATAGAATGGAGTTGCCGGTTCCGGCGCCGTTTCGGCTCCCGGAAGCAGCGATAAGATACGGACGACTGGGGAAACGAAAGGCTGTCGTAAAGACTTTCAAGGATCGCCGCCATCTGCACAACATCACGGAAATAAAGGGTGCGGTTCAAAAATGCGTTGGTAATGGAACCGGTCAGCACCTGATCTTCGTAAGAAAAGATCCGAATTACGGCCTTTACAGAGGTGCTGGTCACCTGCGGCTGTTCCATTCTGACCCCTCTCCCTTCCCTAAATACGCAGAATTTGTCCGTTCTTGCAATGGGTGTTGACTTTATTATACTCGGTCTCAGTCACACGCCGGTCACAAAATCAATTTTTGTATGATTTTTTTACGAAAAACGGATACTGATCTCCCCGCTGTTCAATGCATGAAGAGCTCCTTCCCCGTCCCGAACCAGAAGACGGCCTTCTTCGTCGATATCCAGAGCGGTGGCACGGTAGCAGTCCGACGATCCGTGAACCTCCACTTCCTGTCCCAGGAAGAACAGATCCTCCCGGTATCGTCTCAGGATCCTCTCCTGGTTTTCCGGGAACTTTTCATCGAAAAACAGCTCCTCAAAACGCCGGAATACCGTGACCGCATAATCCGCCGCCGCTACATGCTTCCCGGTCAGCATCTCTACCGATCCGGCCTTTTCCCGCAGCTCCGGCGGGAAATCTTCCACCGTCTGGTGCAGATTGATCCCCACGCCCACGGCCACATAGGAGACCCGCCCGGTCTCCCCCTCCACAGAACATTCCGTCAGGATCCCGCAGAGCTTTTTTCCATTCAGATAGAGGTCGTTGATCCATTTGATCCCCGGGCGGACACCAGTCAGCTCTTCGATGGCGTCTGCCACCACCACCGCCGTCAGCAGGGTGATCCGATTAAGCGTCCCGATCTGAATATCCGGCCGCAGCAAAAGGGTGAAATAGACGCCTTTCTCCGCCGGGGACTCGAACCGGCGGCCCAGCCGTCCCTTCCCCGCCGTCTGCCGTCTGGCCAGGACAGCGGTTCCGTTTGCGCCGCCCTCCGCCGCCAGCGCTTTCACATAATCGTTGGTGGAGTTTACCTCTTCCAGAAAGATCAAAGGCCGCCCCACAACTTTTGTCGTCAGCCGGCGCTCGACTTCATAACCGGAATAGACCTCGCTCTCCAGCAGTCGGTATCCTTTATTAGGTACCGATTCGATCCGATAGCCCTCGTTCTGCAGGGTGGTCACAGCCTTCCACACCGCTGTCCGGGAGACCCCCAGCGTCTGCGCCAGTTCCCCTCCGGAGACGGTTCCCCCCTCCCCTTTTCTCAGTGCTTCCAAAATTTGATACCGGGTCTGCTGTGCCAAAACAGGACACGTCCTTTCCTCTTGATAAAAATAAGTATAAGGTCATTATACCGTTTTTCGAGTCGCTTGTATATAGAATTCGCCGAAAAATTCGTGTCTTGTTCCCCCTGTCTTGCCTTTTTACCAGAAATCGGATATACTAATAATAAGAACACTTCTTTGGAGGATGAGCTTATGCGTGACTACTGCATCGTAACCGATTCGACCTGCGACCTTCCTGCAAATATTGTAACCGATCTCGGCATCACCGTGATCCCCATGGAATTCCAGTTGGACGGAACCACCTACTTAAACTATCCCGACGGCCGAGACTATGACTTTCACGCCTTTTACGACGCCCTTCGTGCCGGAAAGGCCTCTACCACCAGTCAGGTGAACTACCAGACTTTCCTCGACACCTTTACCCCCATTCTGGAATCCGGCCGAGACATCCTCTATCTCGCCTTCTCCTCCGGCTTAAGCGGCACTTATAATGGCTCTGTGATCGCCGCCAACGACCTGATGGAGAAATACCCCGGTTCCAAAGTGATCTCCGTTGACACTCTGGCTGCCTCTGTCGGCGAAGGGCTTTTAGTCTACACCGCCGCCAAAAAGCGGGAGGAAGGGCTCTCTCTGGACGAGCTTGCCCAGTGGGTCACCGACAACCGCCTCCATCTCTGCCACTGGTTCACGGTGGACGACCTGAACCACCTGAAACGGGGCGGACGGGTCAGCCCTGCCGTTGCCATCATCGGCACGGCTCTCGGCATCAAGCCGGTCATGCATGTGGACGATGAGGGGCATCTGATCCCTGTGTCCAAAGTTCGGGGTCGCCGGAAATCGCTGGACGCACTGGTGGAGCATATGGCGGAGACCTGCGACAAGCCGGAGAGCCAGACCATCTTCATCGGTCACGGCGATTCCAAAGAGGACGCCGAATACGTTGCCAAGCTGGTTCGGCAGAAATTCAAAGTCAAGAACATCATTCTGAATTACATCGGGCCTGTCATCGGAAGCCACTCCGGCCCCGGGACCCTTGCCCTCTTCTTCTTCGGGACCCATCGTTAACGAAACATTCGCACGGAACCCATCTGGGAGCAGCTCTATGCTGCCGCACAAAGTGTGCTGAATCGTGAAAAAAATCACAGGCGTGTGAATACCGCCTGCACCTTGAGCGTCCGCGCGGAACAAAACGCCACTTTCAGCCTCATCACCAAAGATGAAAACACCATCCGTCGGATCCTTCCCATCAGAAAGGCCATCCCACCCTGCGGCGCCTTCCGAGAGCTTTTGAGCCAGATGATGCCCGGAAGCTATCGGGACATCGAGATCCTTCCGGATTATGAAAAAGGCAGGATCGTTTCCTTAGACGCACTGACGCCGGAATGGTGAATCTGAAACGAAAACCCCCGTTTCAACGGTTTTACTGCCGTTGAAACGGGGGTTTTTATCAATCGTTCAAAAGACTTAACGTGATCTTATACTTGCTGTCCAGCGCATTCTTATTGGGAGCCTGGGTCTTATATTTCTGAACCGAGGCGGAGGACTTGACCACCGGCTGCAGCGTACCGGCTCCGGCTACGCATCCGCCGGGACAGCCCATGCCCTCCAGCAGATAGCCGTCGTACTTCCCGGCCTTCGCCATGGCGAGGAGCTTCCGGCACTCGTGGAGACCCTGAGCGGACTGAACTTTGACCTCCCGGGTAGGATCCATCTGATGGATGGCGTCGGCCACTGCCTGAGCCACGCCGCCGCTGACGGCAAAGCCCCGCCCGGCTGCGGTAGCCTCTTGAAGGGAATCGCCGGCTTCCACCTCTTCAAAATGGACGTCCTTTGCTTCAAACATTCCCATCAGTTCCTCAAAGGTCAGAACAAAGTCCACATCGGAACGAATGGAGCGGCGGCTGGCCTCCAGCTTTTTGGCGGAGCAGGGGCCGATAAAGGCGACCTTGCAGTTCTTGTGCTCCTTCTTCATCAGACGGGCAGTCAGCACCATGGGGGTCAGTGCCATGGAAATGTAAGGAGCCAGCTCCGGGAAAAGCTTCTTTGCCATCACCGACCAGGAGGGGCAGCAGGAAGTCGCCATGAAGGGCTGGTTTGCGGGGACTTCCCGCATGAAGTCCTTTGCTTCCTCGATTGTGCAGAGGTCGGCGCCGATGGCCACCTCCACTACGTCATCGAAGCCTAAAAGCTTCATGGCGTTTTTCAGCTTTTCAGGGGTCATCTGAGGACCGAACTGCCCCACAAAAGCAGGGGCAACGATGGCGATGACCCGATCGCCCTTCTTGATGGATTGGATCAGCTGGAAGATCTGTCCCTTATCGGAAATGGCGCCGAAGGGGCAGTTCACGATGCACATTCCGCAGGAGACACACTTGTCGTAGTCGATCTTGGCACGGCCCAGCTCGTCGGAGCTGATGGCGTCCATGCCGCAGGCTTTGGCGCAGGGGCGCTCCATCTTGAGAATCGCACCGTAAGGGCAGACATCCTTGCAGCGGCCGCACTTGACGCATTTGGTCTGGTCGATCACCGACTTCCCGTGGACCAGCGAAATGGCGCCTTTGGGGCAGATCTCCTTACAGGGATGAGCAAGGCAGCCCTGGCAGCAATCGGTCACATGGAAGCTCTTCTCCGGACAGACGTTGCAGGCAAACTTGATGATGTTCACCAGCGGCGGATCGTAGTATTTCTCGGCAATGGCGCTTTCCACAATGCCGTCGGAAACCAGCGAATGCTCGTCGATGGGGCGTAGCGGCAGCCCGATTGCAAGGCGAAGCCGTTCGCCGATGATGGCGCGCTCCAGGAAGATGCTTTCCCGGTAGGTAGCAGCCTCTCCGGGGAGAATTTTATAAGGCAGCTCCTCGATGCGGGAGTAGTCCCCGCCCTCATAGGCAAGCCGTGCAACTTCCGTGAAGACCTTCCGGCGAATATCGGTCACAGATGAATAAATGCCTCTCAACAGTGGTACCTCCTGTATTGATTGTAGTTTTTTCCACGTTCTATTGTACCATCTGCACCCCTTCGGGGCAATTGATAAAAACAGAAATCTTTCCGCCCTTCCGACGAAAAAACTAGGGCTTTTTCCGGTAACAAAAAAGACGGTCGGCGTAGGGTGTTTCCAAACCGCCGCTAAAAGAAAAGATCGGAAAACCACGTCTTTATCGACTTCCATCCACACGCCAAAAACCGGCGGGAAACGAAACCTCCTGCCGGTTTTTCAACTTTTCATCAGCTTGCCTGCCGCCTTACTCTTAAAAGGCTCCGATTGCAGGAATTTTCACACCAAGTGCCTCGAACATCCGAAAGAAGAAAGAAGCGGAAAAAATAAGGCTAAACAGCGTAATCAAAGCCGATAAGGCGACCTTAACGATCACGCCGATCAAAGCACCTTTTGCAGCAGCTTTCGCTTGACCCGGCTTCTTTCCCTCATAAACGAGAAAAACGATCAACCCCGCAAGCGGAATCAGAACGGAAAACCAGAAATCCGTATTTGTCTCTTCCTTTTGAGGCAAAATCGGATCCTGCCTTGCCCCGCAATTACTGCAATACAAGGCGTCCTCTTTTATCTCCTTACCGCAATTCTTACAGTACATGGAAACACTCCTTTCCCATTCCTATTGTGATACCCCAAAAACGGCGTTTCCTTATCCGGGAAACGCCGCTTTTTTTACTTCTGGGAATTCAAAACCGTAATGGCCTTCTGGAGCTGCGGGTCGGTATTCTCGTCCAGATTTGCCAGATTCAGCTCCTGATCCGCCGTCAGCTTCACTTCGTAGTCCGGCTTCAACCCTGTGCCGTGGTAGTTGATGCCGGAGGGTGGGTTGTAGTAGTCGGTGGTCAGGCTCAGAGCAGAGCCGTCCGCCAGCGTGTACGCTGTCTGCATGATGCCTTTTCCGAAGGTGTTGACGCCTACCAGCTCCGCTTTCTTATAGTCCCGCAGAGCGGCGGAGAAAAGCTCCCCGGCGCTGGCGGTCTCGCCGTTGCACAAAACGATCATGGGAAGGTCCACGCAGTTTGCGTCGGACTCATAAAGCATCTTCGTCTCCCCCTTCTTATTGACGGAGGAAACAATAGGCCCTTCCGGCAGCAGATAGTCCAATACATCCGCCACGCTGTCCAGCAGGCCGCCGGGGTTGTTGCGCACGTCAAAGATCAGCCCCGTCGCTCCCTGCGACTGTAGGTCAGATACGGCATTTTTGAAATCGTCGAAAGTGGTCTCGTCGAACTTGGAAATTTTAATATAACCGTTATCCCCGATGAGCCGGTAAGAGATGGTGGTAGACTTGATGAGCTTCCGCACCGCCTCCACCTGCAGATCCTCATTATCCCGGCGGATGGTCAGAACCACGGTGGTTCCTTCTTCGCCCCGGACGGCGGTGACCGCTTCGTTGTAGCCCTCGGAAAGGACGTCGATGTCCCCGACCTTGACGATCAGATCCCCGGCCTGGATCCCGGCATTCTCCGCAGGAGAGCCTTCCTCCACACCTTTGACCAGAATGTAGCCGCTTTCGTCCTGAATGACGGTGACGCCGATCCCCACCAACTCACCGGCATTGTCCATCTGATAGGCTTTATACTCTTCCTGATTCATGTAGTAGGTGTACGGGTCGTCAAGACCCGCCATATACCCGTCCGCCACATAGTCCATCAGCCGGTCTTCATCGATGTCCTCTAAGAAATTGTTCCGGACGATGGTATCGATCTCTGCGATCTTGTCGTAGAAATTATCCCGCTCCGTTACGTTTGCGATCTTCGAGTTGAAGATGTTCAGGGAAAAATACATGGTGATGGTAAAGGTGACCGCCGCCGCGATGGCCATAAAGCAGATTGCTGCTCCCAAAGAAACCTTCTTGTTCATTCTGCGCCTCTTTTCTCCCCTGCGTTTTTCATGGAAAGCGCCCCGCAGGGGGAGGCGTTTTCGCAAAAACAGGAGCGAATCAAATCGCTCCTGTCCGTTTCCTGCTGTTCCGGATCAGACAAAATTCCGGGGGTTCTGGGTCTTGCCGTTGATCCGCACTTCGAAGTGAAGGTGCGGCCCCGTGGACTGACCGGTGGAGCCGACCAGAGCGATCTTCTGCCCCTGCGCCACGTTCTGCCCCGCGCTGACCAACAGCTTGGAGCAATGGGCGTAAAGGGTCGTGTATCCGCCGCCGTGATCGACAATGATGTAGTTGCCGTAGCTCCAATGGCTCCCCGCCTTGATGACGGTGCCGGAAGCCGCCGCAACGATCCCCGCCCCGTAGCATCCACCGCCGCTGATGTCAATGCCGGTATGGGTGGAACCCCACCGTGAGCCGTAGCCGGAGGTAATGGTACTGTATCCGGGAAGAGGCCAGATGAAATTGCCATCCTTCATCGTGGAATTGTTAGAATTGCTGGCAGCTGCCGCCAATTCTGCATAAATGGCGTTAATCTCGCTCTGAACCTGAGAGGCTTCCTTCTTTTTGGCCTCCAGATTGGCCTCGAACTGTTCTTTTTCCAGCTCAATGTCCTGCATGGCCGTTTTACTTTCGGCATAAGCTACCTGCAGCTGCTGGTTAGTCTCCTCCAGGGCCTTCTTGTTGGTCTCTACCTCTGCCTGCTGCTCCTCGATCTCGATCTGAAGCCGTTCCACCTGCGTTTTCTGGTTGGTCAGGCTGCTCTTTTGAACCTCCAGAGTGTCCAGAAGTTCCGTATCGTGAGCAGTGATGGCCTTCATCATCTCGATGTTCGTAAGGAAGTCCGAAAAACTGTCTGCAGCGAACAGCATCTCCAGCGTGGAGGTATCCCCTGCCATATACATGGCACGCATCCGCTGTTTGTACTGCTCATAGGTGGCATCGATCTCTGTTTCCTTCTGATCCAGCTCTGCGTTTTTCTCGTCCAGTTCCAGGGATTTCTGATCCAGTTCCTCGGCGAGAAGATCCAGTTCTTCTTCCATGACGGCGACCTTCTGCAGGTTCAACTGGATCTGCTGGTTCAAAGAAGCCTGATACTGGGCTTCTTTTGCAATATTATTCTTGGTAGCAGCCAGATTCTTGGAGACCTGATTGATCTCCGACTGAAGCTGCTGTTTTTTCGACTGAAGATTCGACAGAGAGCTGGCATGAACCGAAATCCCCTGCGTCGAATAAGTAACAGCTGCAACGGCAACGCCCATGGCGGCCGCCACCGCAGCGATCTTCCGAAAACGCATAAGTGATCTCCTTTCCGAAGTATAAAGCCTGACTCAGACCTTCAGATGCCCCCGCATACTGAAGGTACTCCCCAATCCGCCGGTCAAAATGCCTGCCACAAGGAACCAGAGCATCAGTTTTCCGGAAACCTGCCGGAAGGGCATGACGTGCTGGGTGATTGAGGAGAGCCAGGAAGAGGATTCCGTAGACATAGCGTTTAAGAAAACCGTGTAGCCGCCCCAGATCGCCAAATAAGCGATCACAGCGGCGATCACGCCCAGAAGGACGCCCTCCACTAAAAACGGAATGCGGATGAAAGAGTTGGTAGCTCCCACATATTTCATGATATTGATCTCCTTGCGGCGGTTGAAAACCGACGCCCGGATGGTGTTGGTGATGATGACCAGAGAAACCGCCACCAGTGCGGCGATCACGGCCCCGCCAAAAGTATTTACCATTCTCCGGACGCTGACTAACGTCTTCGCCAAATCCGTAGGCGCCTGCACCTCATTGACATAATCCATCCGCCGGATGGAGGTCATTAGAATGTCCACCTTTTCCGGATCCAAGATCTTCGCCCGGAAGCTGGCGGGAAGATAATGGTCATCCTCCATGCCGTCCAGAATATCAGCCTTATCCCCCAGCTTTGCTTTGTAATCCTCAAAAGCCTGCTGCCGGGAAATGTAGGTGATGGTGCCAAGCCCGTCCATTTCGGCCAAATCATCCTTCATGACGGACATATATTCTTCCGGAGTATCCAGCTCCATAAAGACCACGATCTCATTCTGCTGGCCCATATACTCCACGATGCTGTCTACATTGATGCTGAACAAAACGGCAAACCCCACGATGAGCAGGCAGGCGATCAGCGTACCTACCGAAGCGATGGTCATCATGCGGTTGTTCCAAAGGTTTTTGACGCCGCTTTTTACTAAGTAACGGAAACTACTTGCTCTCATTGGCTCCTCCTATGTAATCGTCAAAAACCACAACGCCGTTTTCGATGTTGATGGTACGTCCTCCGAAATATTTGACCATTTCGTGTTCGTGGGTGACCATTACGATGGTGGTGCCGCAGCGATTGATGGCCCGGAGCATCTCCACGATCTCGTAGGAAAACTCCGGATCAATGTTTCCGGTGGGCTCGTCGGCAATGATCAGAGGCGGATCATTGACCAGTGCCCTGGCCAGCGCCACCCGCTGCTGCTCGCCGCCGGAAAGCTCGTAGGGGTACTTTTTCGCCTTATCCTTCAGCTCCATGAGCTCCAGAGTGTAAGGCACCTGCTGACGGATCAGCTTATTGGAAGCGTCCGTAACCCGAAGGCTGAACGCAATGTTATCGTATACTGTCATATTAGGGATCAGCCGGAAATCCTGAAACACCACGCCGATGCTGCGGCGGAATTTCGGGATCTGGCGGCTCTTCATCCGGTTCAAGTCGTAGCCATTGACGGTGACCGTCCCTTCAGTCGCCGTGGTCTCCCGGAGGAGGAGCTTGATGATGGAGCTTTTTCCTGCGCCGGAGGAACCGACGATAAAAGCAAACTCCCCGTTGTCTATCCGAAGGTTGATGTCATGAAGGGCTTCCGTTCCGTTTTCATACGAAAAGGAAACATTTTTCAGATCGATCATGTACCTGCATCCTTTCTCACGCCCGGTATCTGCTGCAAAAGAAACCGGGACCCGCTTTTTCTTTCGGTCCCGGAAAATCCGCTCCGGGGGAAGCGGAAAGCCTCCCCCGGCGGACAGCGGATCAGAATTTCATCGGATTGGAAATCAGGTATTTCTTGACCATCAGAGCAATCTTGAAGATGATGGCATCGTCGAACTCGCGGAGATCCAGGCCCGTCAGCTTTTTGATCTTCTCCAGACGATACACCAGCGTGTTCCGGTGGACGAAGAGCTTCCGGGAGGTCTCGGAAACGTTCAGGTTGTTCTCAAAGAACCGATGGATGGTGAACAGCGTCTCATGGTCCAGAGAATCAATGGAGCCGGTCTTGAACACTTCCTTCAGAAACGTCTCGCAGAGGGTGGTGGGCAGCTGGTAGATCAGCCGGGCAATACCCAAGTTGTCGTAGCGGACGATGGACTCGTCGGTATCGAAGACTTTTCCCACTTCCAGAGCGATCTGGGCTTCCTTGAAGGAACGGGCCAGATCCTTGACGCCGATGACGGAGGTGCCGATACCGACCACCGCTTTGGTGTAGAACTCAGAGCTCAGGGTGTCCAGATCCTTCGATTCGATGCCGGCCTTGATCTCCTTGATCAGGACGATGTCGGTCTCACTGATATTGAAGACGAAGTCCTTCTGCTTGTCCGGGAATAGGTTCTGGATGACCTCGTAAGCGGAAACATCGTTGGTGGAGACCACCCGGATCAGCAGCGCCACCCGGTTCACGTCGATGTTGAAATGCAGCTCTCTGGCTTTAATGTAAATGTCGCCGGGCAGGATGTTGTCCAGCACAACGTTTTTAATGAAGTTGTTGCGGTCGTACTTTTCATCGTAGTACTGCTTGATGCTGGAAAGGGAGATGGCGAGAATGGAAGCGTAGCGGGCAGCCATCTCGTCGGTGCCTTCCACGAAAACGGCGTAATCCGCCTTGATGTGGGGCCCGAAGGGTTTGTAGGTGTAGCCGTCCCGGACGAAAACGTCGTGGGAGTCGCCAAAATCCGCCGCATAGTAGTCACTGTTGGTCCCGATCTTCGACAGATCGCTGCAGGCGATGATGGACGCCGTTTCATCGATCACGCCGATCACACGGTCGATGGTGTCCCGCATCTGATGGACAACGCCCTGGAAAAGACGATTGGACATAATATCTACCCCTTTATTCAAGTATGATATGGTTTTCGGGTATCATGGGGCGGCACGCCGAAAAAAGCCCGCAACGACCCTAAGTATACATTTTTTATTCTAGCGCATTTTCCGAAAAAAAGCAAGAAAAACCGGCGTTTTTTCGGAATTTTTTCTGCTCTTCGCAAATGGTAACAAATAGTTACAGCTTCTATTACAAATAGTAACAGATTTCCCGCTTCGGTTTGTTACAAAATCTTGAACTTTTCCGAAAATCTCGCCTGACACCCGGCCTTTTTTCGAAAAATCTTAAAAAAAGCCGAAAAAGCCTTGCATTTTCAGGAAAAGCGTGTTATACTACGAAAGGATAAAATATGGAATGATAGAAAGGCTGGGAACTTCCCGGTCTTTCACTTTTGTTAGGGAACTTTTTACGGAAAGGTTGAAAGCATGAGCAAAAGCAGCATCATCGAAACAGTCTGGAAACTGGCCGAGCCCATTGCGGAAGAACTGGGGCTGAAGCTCTGGGACGTCCGCTTTGAAAAGGAAGGCGCCAGCTACTTTCTCCGCATCATCATCGACAAAGAAGGCGGCGTGGATATCAACGCCTGCGAGGCCATGAGCCGACGGCTGGATCCTTTGCTGGATGAAGCCGACCCCATCCCCCAGAGCTACTACCTGGAGGTCTGGTCCGCAGGAATGGACCGGGCGCTGGAACGGGACTTCCACTTCACCGAGACCCTGGGACAGAAAGTCACCATCGGTTTGTTTGAGCCGTTAAAAGGCGAAAAAGAGCCGGTCTGCACTTTAAAAGAATACAAAGGAAAAACCATTGTTGTCACCGATGCCGACGGAGAAGATCACGAATATGCCCTCTCCTCGCTCCGCTTTGTACGCCGCAAGGACGAAATGCCCTTTTAAGAATCCGTCTAGATAAAATGGAGGTCCGTCATGAACACCAAAGAAATGAAAGATTTTTTCGATGCGCTTCAGCTGCTGGAAATGGAAAAAGGCATCAGCGCAGACTATCTGATCGAAAAGATCAAGAACGCCATCGTCATCGCTGTCAAGCGGGACTATCAGGCCACTGACAACGTAAACGTCGTCATCAACCCCGAAAAGGGCCAGTTCACCGTCTCCATCACCAAGATGGTCGTAGACGAATATGTGGAAGACCCCGAAACCGAGATCCTTTTGGACGAAGCCATCGCCTACGACCCCGCCGCCCGGGTGGGGCAGCCCGTGGAGATGAAGCTGGACACCAAGCAGTTCGGCCGCATCGCCGCCCAGACCGCCAAGCACGTCATCCGTCAGGGCATCCGGGAAGCGGAACGCTCCCAGCTGGTGGCGCAGTTCCAGAATAAAGTCTACGAGGTCCTCACCGCCGTGGTCCAGAAGGTGGAACCCGCTACCGGCAACGCCACCGTGGAGATCGACCACAATGAGGTGATCCTCTTCAAAAACGAGCAGCTGCCCAACGACAACCTGAAAGAGGGCGACCGGATCAAAGTTTACGTCGTGGACGTGGTCAATCTGGAAAAACGCTGCACCCTGAAAATTTCCCGGACCCACAAGGATCTGGTCAAGCGGCTCTTTGAACGGGAAGTTCCCGAGATCTTCGACGGCACCGTGGAGATCAAGGCCATTTCCCGGGAAGCCGGTTCCCGGACGAAGATGGCGGTCTGGAGCAAAAACCCCGACGTCGATCCCATCGGCGCCTGCATCGGCCCCAAAGGCGGACGGATCTCCGCCGTGGTCACCGAATTGAAAGGTGAAAAGATCGACATCGTGAAATACAGCGAGGACGACGCGGAGTTCATCACCCAGGCCCTCTCCCCTGCCACCGTGTTGGGCGTGGAGATCCTCCCCGGCGACGAGCGGATCTGCCAGGTCACTGTCCCCGACAACCAGCTGTCCCTGGCCATCGGCAACAAGGGTCAGAACGCCAAGCTGGCCGCCAAGCTAACCGGATATAAGATCGACATCCGGCCGGAAAGCGGACACTTAGATACCGAAAAAGCTGCGAAGGATCCCGCCCCTGCCGAAGAGATCCCCTCCGCTGCGGAGTAAACGGCCTTAATCGGCACAGGAGAAAGGAGACTGCCATGCAAACCAAACGTGTTCCTCTGCGGATGTGTACCGGATGCGGAGAAATGAAGCCAAAAAAGGAACTGGTCCGTGTGGTCAAACCGCCGGAGGGCGACATCTGCATTGACCGGACAGGTAAAAAGGCCGGACGCGGCGCTTACGTCTGCCCCTCTCCCGAGTGTCTGAAAAAGGCCCGGAAAAACCGCCGGATCGAGCGCTCCTTCCAGTGCAGAATCCCCGATGAAATTTACGATGCCATGGAGGCGGAGCTTCAGAAAAACGGAGACTGACCCCCATGACCTTATGGAAAGGAAGATCCAGAAAAATTGAACCGGTTTGATTCCACCCTTTCCCTATGTATGCGTGCCAAACGCCTGACCTACGGGTTCGACACCGTGAAAGCTGCCGTGGAGTGCGGGGAGGTCTTCCTCCTCCTCACTGCCTCGGATCTTTCACCGAAAACCGTCAAGGAAGTCCGCTTTCTGGCGGAAAAGCGCTCCATCCCCTGGCTTCCCCTTCCCCATACGCTGGAGGAGATGCCTAAGGTGATCGGGCGCAAAACCGGAGTGGTCGGCGTGACCGATCAGGGATTTGCTGCGAAGCTGAACCTCGCCCACAACGAAACGGAGGAAACGATTCTATGACATTAAAATATCGCGTACACGAAGTCGCCCGGGACTTAAACGTCTCTAAAAAGGAGATCATCGACCTGCTGGACAGCTATTTCGGCGGTGAGCCCAGAAAGCACGCTACCGCCCTTTCCGAAGAAGAGCTGAACGTGGTCTTTGAACACTACACTCAGGGCAAGCAGGTCGCCAATTTCGACCAGTATTTTTCCAACAAGGAAAAATCCCCCATTCTCACCGAAAAAGCCAAGGCCGACGCCGAAAAGAAAGCGACTCCCAAGGCAGCCGAAGCGAAAGCCGAAGAGAAACCCGCTCCCAAGGCCCCCGAAGCGAAGGCCGAGGAGAAGCCCGCTCCCAAGGCCCCCGAAACGAAGGCCGAGGAGAAGCCCGCTCCCAAGGTCCCCGAAGCAAAGGCCGAGGAGAAGCCCGCTCCCAAAGCCCCCGAAACGAAGGCCGAGGTGAAGCCCGCTCCCAAAGCGCCGGAAGCTCCCGCTCGCAGCGACTTCCAGAACAACAACACCCGCCCTGCCCAGAACGGCGACCGGAATTTCCGGAACGACCGTCCCCGGAACGAAGGCACCTTCCGGAACGACAACCGGAACAATGCTTCCGGCAGCCGCCCCCAGAATAACGACCGCTTCGCCCGTCCCAGCTTCGGCAGTGACCGGAGCCCCCGCCCCGATAACCGGGACAACCGGAACAACCGTCCCGGTCAGGATCGGAGAAACGGCTTCAATGCGGCTCCTGCAAAGCCCGCTTCCCCCGCTAAGCCTCCCGTCACTGTCGCTCCCTTGGAGCCTGTGGAGAAGGAGCGCACCGTCCGCCATGTGGATACCCGCACCGGCGATGTGAATCTGGACAAATACAACGAGCGCTATGAGACCATCGCCCCCCAGTCTGCAGGCGGCCGTGACTCTCAGCAGCGCAAGCAGAAGATCAAACAGAAATCCCAGACCAAAAAGAAAGAGCGCTTCTCCACCAAGCGGGAAACCGAAGCCGAGAAGCTCCAGCGTCTGGCTCTGGAGCGTGCCCGGAAGCAGCAACTGAAGGTACTGATCCCCGACGAGATTACCGTCTCCGAGCTGGCCTCCCGATTGAAAGTCACCGTTTCCGACGTCATCAAAAAGCTGATGATGATGGGGGTGATGGCGGCGCAGAACGAGGTCATCGACTTCGATACCGCTTCTCTGGTCGCTATGGAGTATAACGCTAAGATTGAGAAGGAAGTCATCGTCACCATCGAGGAAAAGCTCATCAAGGACGAAGAGGACTCCTCCGAGGATCTGGTGGAGCGCAGCCCCGTCGTGGTGGTCATGGGCCACGTCGACCACGGCAAGACCTCCCTTTTGGACCGGATCCGCCACTCCCACGTCACCGACACCGAGGCCGGCGGCATTACCCAGCACATCGGCGCTTACCGTGTCAAGGTGGGCGACCGCTATATCACCTTCCTCGACACTCCCGGCCACGAGGCCTTCACCGCCATGCGTGCCCGCGGCGCCGCTGTCACCGACATCGCCATCTTGGTGGTCGCCGCCGACGACGGCATCATGCCTCAGACGGTGGAAGCCATCCACCACGCCAAGGCTGCCGGTGTTTCCATCATCGTTGCCATCAACAAAATGGATAAACCCCACGCCGACCCCGACCGGGTGAAGCAGGAGTTGACCGAATACGAGCTGGTTCCCGAAGAGTGGGGCGGCGACGTCATCTGCGTCCCCGTTTCCGCCGTCACCGGTCAGGGCATTGACGACCTTCTGGAAAACATCTGCTTGGTCGCCGATGTTCAGGATCTGAAAGCCAACCCCAACCGCCTTGCCAAAGGTGCAGTCATTGAAGCCCGTCTGGACAAGGGCCGTGGCCCCGTTGCCACCCTGCTGGTCCAGAATGGTACGCTCCACTCCGGCGACATCATCATCGCCGGCACCTCCGTCGGCCGTGTACGCCAGATGCGCAATGACCGGGGACAGGTGGTGGATTCCGCCGGCCCCTCCATCCCCGTGGAGATCACCGGTATGACCGAGGTCCCCGCCGCCGGCGACACCTTCAACGCCGTTGAAGACGAGCGTCTGGCCCGGGAGCTGGTGGAACAGCGCCGCTCCGAGCAGAAGGAAGCCCAGTTCAAGACCTATCAGAAGGTCACCCTGGATAACCTCTTCAGCCAGATTGCCGAGGGCGAGATGAAAGAGCTGCCCCTGATCGTTAAGGCTGATGTACAGGGCACCGCCGAAGCCGTGAAGCAGTCTCTGGAGAAGCTCTCCACCGACGAAGTCCGGGTGCGGGTCATCCACACCGGCGTCGGCGCCATCAACAACTCCGACATCATGCTGGCCAACGCCTCCAACGCCATCATCATCGGCTTCAACGTCCGCCCCGATCCCAATACGAAGGCGGCTGCCGAGGAACAGAACGTGGAGCTCCGTCTCTACCGCATCATCTACGATGCCATCGAAGACGTGAAATCCGCCATGAAGGGCATGCTGGCTCCCAAGACCCGAGAGGTCGAAATGGGCCGCATCGAGGTCCGTCAGGTCTACAAGATTACCAATGTGGGCACCGTGGCCGGCTGCTACGTCTTAGACGGAAAGATCGCCCGCAATGCCCAGATCCGGGTGGTCCGGGACGGCATCATCATCGCCGTGGATTCCATCGCCTCGTTAAAGCGCTTCAAAGACGATGCCAAAGAGGTGGCTCAGGGCTACGAGTGCGGCGTGACCCTTGCCAAGTTCAATGACATCAAGGAAGGCGACATTTACGAAGCCTTCACCGTCGAGGAATATCGGGACTAAGATCCCCTACCGGACGGGCGGGCTGACAGTCCGCCCGTTTCGTCTGTTTTAAGAAAGGAAAAAATTATGCCCAGCTATAAAGTCGGACGCCTGTCCGAAGATTTAAAACGGGAACTCAGCGTCCTGCTCCGGGAGGTCAAGGATCCCCGGGTCTCCCGGATGCTCAGCATCCTCCGCTGCGAAGTTTCCGGCGACCTCTCCCACTGCAAGGTTCACGTCTCCGCTCTGGAAGGGGAAGCCGCCACCAAAGAGTCCATCAAGGGTTTAAACTCCGCTTCCGGCTTCCTCCGCAAGGAGATCGCCAACCGCCTCCACCTCAGGAAGTGCCCGGAGCTCCACTTCATCCCCGACAACTCCATTGCCTACAGCGCCAAGATCAACGGGATCCTCCACGACTTGGGCGAAGACGGAAAAGAAAGCGAATAAATCCCGACGAAAGGCGGTTTCTTCATGGAAATCAACTGCAAAGAGGCGGCCGCATTCCTGCGGGAAGCCGAAGACGTCCTGATCCTCTGCCACCGCAATCCCGACGGGGACACCTTAGGGAGCGGCTGCGGGCTCTGCCATGCCTTAAAAAACATGGGCAAGCGGGCAAGGATCCTTGTAAACGACCCCATCCCCCGGAAGTTCCGATATCTGACCGAAGGCTGCGAAGACACGTTTGAGCCGAAAACCATCGTCTCCACCGACATTGCCGACGAGCAGCTGTTTGGGGAGAAGCTCGCCCCCTATCTCGGGAAGGTGGAACTGGCCATCGACCACCACCCCTCCAATACCCGCTTTGCCAAGCGGCTCTTTCTGGAGCCGGATTCCGCCGCCACTACGGAGCTGATCTACGGTCTGGTGAAGGAGCTGGGCACTCCCCTGACGCCGGAGATCGCCGACTGCCTTTACACGGGTTTAACCACCGACACCGGCTGCTTTGTCTACTCCAACACCACTCCCCGGAGCCACCGGATCGCCGCCGACCTCATCGAAGCCGGCTGCCATTACAAGGAGCTGAATAAGCACATTTTCGAGACCAAGTCCCTGTCCGTCCTGTCGGCGGAACGGGAAGCTTTGAACTCTCTGGAAATGCACTTTGACGGAAAAGCAGCCCTCATCTACATTTCCCGGGAAATGCTTGCCCGCACCGGCGTGCTGGAAGCAGACTTAGACGGTATCGCCGCCATCCCCCGGAAGATCGAAGGCGTAGAGATCGGCATCACCATCAAGGAGCGCGCCGACAACGAATATAAGATCTCCCTGCGCACCGGTGAGGCCATTGACGCTTGCCGCATCTGCCAGAACTTCGGCGGCGGCGGCCACGCCCGGGCAGCCGGCTGCACCGTAAACGGCACCCTCGACGAAGTGAAGACCCTGATCTTAGGCACCGTCGGCCACGCTCTGGAGGAGACCTGATGAAAGAAACCACTCCCTCCCAGAACGGCATTCTCTGCATCAATAAGCCCCAGAACTTCACCTCCTTCGACGTCATTGCAAAGGTCCGGGGCATGACCCGCACCCGGAAAGCCGGCCATTCCGGCACGCTGGATCCCATGGCTACCGGCGTGCTCCCCATTTTTTTAGGAAACGCCACCAAAGCCTGCAGCCAGATCCCCGTCACCGACAAGCGTTACCGTGCCGGGGTGAAGCTGGGGCTAACCACTGATACTCAGGACGTCTGGGGCAATCTTCTGAAAGAAGATCCCCGCCCCGTGACCCGCTCCCAGCTGGAAACCGCCCTTTCCGCTTTCCGGGGCGACATTTTCCAGCTGCCCCCCATGTACTCCGCCGTACAGGTAAACGGCAAGCGGCTCTATGAGCTGGCACGGAAGGGTGTGGAAGTAGAGCGAACTCCCCGGCCGGTGACTATCTATTCGCTGGAGCTTCTCTCCTACGATGAAGCCTCCCGGGAGGCGATGCTGGACGTTTTCTGCTCCAAGGGCACCTACGTCCGCACCCTCTGCCACGACCTTGGGGAAGCCTTGGGGTGCGGCGCCGCCATGAGCAGCCTGACCCGCACCGAAGCCGCCGGCTTTTCCCTTGCCGACTGCCGCACGCTGGAGGAGCTGCAGACGCTGGTGGACGAAAGCCGCCTTTCCGAAGCCATCCTCCCCGTGGAGCAGCTCTTCTCTTCCCTTCCGAAGATCCATCTTTCGGAAGTCCAGACCCGGATGTTCACAAACGGCGTCCATCTGGACTTGAACCGGGTCCGCCACCAGAACGTCCCCGGCCCCCACGCAGTCTACGGCCCGGGCAACGTCTTTCTGGGGTTGGGGCTTTGTTATGAGGACATTGCTGAGCTGGTCATGGAAAAACTTTTCCTCCAAAGGAGCTGACTATGCGTTACTTGAAGGACATCCCTGTCCTGAACGAACCCTCTGCCGTTGCTCTGGGACTTTTTGACGGCGTCCACCGGGGGCACCGCGCCGTCATCGAAAAGGCCGTCTCCTGTGCCCCTGCGCTTACCCCGGTGGTCTTTACCTTCACCTTTGACGACCCCGATCAGATCACCAAGCCCCACTACGCCGCCATCCTTTCGGACACACGCAAGCGGGAGATCTTTGCCTCCTTAGGCGTTCAGGCCGTTGTCGAACCGCCTTTTTCCTCCTTCCGGGAACTTTCCCCCGAGGACTTCTTCCAAAGGATCCTGCGGGAAAAGCTGAATGCGAAAGCCGTTTTCTGCGGCGGGGATTACCGCTTCGGAAAAAATGCCGCCGGGGACGCCGTTTTGATGGAGCGCTTCTGCAAAGAAGCCGGGATCCGCTTCGAGACCGTCCCATCGGAAACGGAAGGCGGCGAACCCATCAGCTCCACCCGGATCCGACAGCTTCTGCGGGACGGCAAACCGGAAGAGTCCGCCCTTTTGCTGGGTGAACGCTATGCCATCGACTTTCCCGTGGTCCACGGCAGACAGCTGGGACGAAAAATGGGCTATCCCACCATCAATCAGCTCTACCCCTCCGGCAGCCTTCTGCCGAAATTCGGGGTCTATGCTACCCTCGCCTCCATTGACGGGAACGACTATCCGGGCGTTACCAACGTAGGCATAAAGCCCACAATCGCCGGTGGAGACGCCCCTTCGGCGGAGACTTACCTGATGGGCTACTCCGGCGACCTTTACGGAAGGCCGGTGAAGCTCTCCTTCGTCTCCTTCCTCCGCCCGGAAAAGAAGTTTGCATCCGTAGACGAGCTGTTTGCTCAGATCGCCGCCGATGCCGAAACGGCGAAAAACCGGCTTTCCGAGCTGTAAGGTTCTTTTCCTTTACAATCGATTTTTTTCGCAGAACCGCAGGATCCGACGGGATTTTCTCCCGCTTCGTGCTATTCTATAGATGCAGCATCGGTTGCACATTTTCTCCCATTCTCTCACGCCTGCTTTGAAAATCAAGCAGGCGTCTTTCTTTTTCTCAAAGCCCTTGCATTTCCGAAAAAATCGTGTTATACTTATTTTATTCAAACGCTTTGATCAGGCAAGTAGCGAAAAATATGCCCCAGAGAGGACGGGTCGTCGGCTGAAAGCCCGTCTGCCGCTGTTTTCGTGAAGTTTCCCCTGCCAGCGGCGCTTCTGAACGGATCCTTAGTAGGAAGCGACGGACTGCCCCACGTTACAGGGGTTCAAGGGCCGTCTTCGGACGGAACCTGGGTGGTACCGCGGAGCGTTATGCCTTCGTCCCAGTCGTTACGATGGGACGAAGGCTTTTTGTATGGAATCAAAGGAGGAATACTATGCGTTCGCAACTGGAACAGATCAAGGAAAACGCCTTGAAAGAGCTGCACGACTGTCTGGAAGGGAAAGGGCTCGACGCCCTCCGGGTAAAATATCTGGGCAAAAAGGGCGAGCTCACCACGATCTTAAAGCAGATGGGCAAACTCTCCGCCGAAGAGCGCCCCGTTATCGGCCAGATGGCTAACGAAGTCCGTCAGACCCTGGAGGATGCCGTGGCACGCCGTCAGGAGGAGCTGAAGGCGAAGGAGCTGGACCGCCGTCTGGCTTCCGAAAAGCTGGACATCACCATGCCCGGAAAGACCCGCGCCGAAGGCGGCCTGCACCCTCTGAGCATCGTGCAGGAAGACCTGATCGACATTTTCCGCTCCATGGGCTTTGATGTGGTGGACGGCCCCGAAATAGAGACCGACTACTACTGTTTTGAGGCGTTAAACGTCCCCAAGGATCATCCCGCCCGGGACATGCAGGACACCTTCTATCTGGGCGAGAACCTGCTTCTCCGGACCCAGACCTCTGCCGCCCAGATCCGCACCATGGAGGGACGCAAGCCCCCCATCCGCATCGTCTGCCCCGGCCGTGTTTACCGTGCCGATGATCTGGACGCCACCCACTCCCCCATTTTCCATCAGATGGAGGGTCTGGTCGTTGACAAGGGCATCACCATGTGCGATCTGAAAGGCTGCCTTGAACAGTTCGTTCACGAAATCTACGGGCCGGAAACGAAGGTCCGGTTCCGCCCCTCCTTCTTCCCCTTCACCGAACCCAGCGTCGAAGTCGACGTCAGCTGCTCCGCCTGCGGCGGAAAGGGCTGCCGGGTCTGCAAGGGCGCCGACTGGATCGAAATCCTGGGCGCCGGCATGGTCCATCCCCGTGTTCTGAAAGGCTGCGGCATCGACCCTGACGTCTACACCGGCTTCGCTTTCGGCATTGGTCTGGATCGTCTGACCACCACCCGCTATAAGATCAGCGACATCCGGCTGCTCTTTGAAAACGACCAGCGTTTCCTGGAACAGTTTAACTAAAGAAGGAGGATCAAGCGATGAAGGTATCTTTGAACTGGCTGAAACGCTATGTGAACATCACGGTTTCGGTTCAGGAACTCTGCGATAAAATGACCATGAGCGGCTTTGAAGTCGATGGCATCGAGGATCTCTCGGAGACCATGGACAATGTGAAGGTCGGCCGCATCTTAAAGATCGAAAAACACCCCGACGCAGACAAACTGCAGGTCTGCCAGGTGGATATAGGGGAAGAAGCCCCCATCCAGATCATCACCGGCGCCCAGAATGTCTTTGAAGGCGCCCTTGTCCCCTGCGCCCTTCACGATTCCCACCTCCCCAACGGCGCCCACATCAAGCGGGGCAAGCTCCGTGGGCTTCCCTCCGAGGGCATGATGTGCTCCGGCGAAGAGCTCTGCTTAAAAGAAGGAGACTACCCCGGCGCCGAGGTCTACGGCATCCTGATCCTGCAGGGCGACTGGGCTCCCGGCACCGATCTGCGGGAAGTCCTTGACCTGAACGACGTCATCATCGACTTCTCCATCCTCTCTAACCGCCCCGACTGCAACAGCGTTTTAGGGATCGCAAGAGAGGTGGCTGTGGCTCTGAAGGAAGAGTTCCATATGCCGGTCCCCACCTATCACACCGTGGGTGGCGACACCAATGACTGCATGAAGGTCACCGTGGAGGACTTCGATCTCTGCCCCCGCTATATGGGACGGGTGGTCAAAAACCTCCGGATCAAGGAATCCCCCGACTGGATGAAACGCTGCATCAAGAGTGCCGGCATGCGCCCCATCAACAACATCGTGGACATCACAAACTTCGTCCTTCTGGAGACCGGCCAGCCCATGCACGCCTTTGACCTCCGGGACATCAAGGGCAGCCAGATCATCGTCCGCCGTGCCAAAGAGGGCGAACACATCACCACCTTAGACGGCAAAGACCATGCCCTGACCCCCGAAATGCTGGTCATCGCCGACGGTGAGGAGCCTTCCTGCTTAGCCGGCATCATGGGCGGCCTCAACAGCGAGATCAAGCCCGACACCACCGACCTCTTCTTCGAGTGCGCCAAGTTCCGCCGGGACAACGTCCGCCGCACCGCCCGTGCCTTGGGCATGCGTACCGAGTCCAGCGCCCGCTATGAAAAAGGCGTGGATATTCACAACGTAGCCTACGCCATGGAGCGTGCCCTCCAGCTCATCGAGGAGCTGGACGCCGGCGACATTTTAGACGGCGTCATCGACCAGAACCAGGGCCTGCCGGAAGAGCGGATCTTAAAGGTCACCGCCTCCTCCATCAACGATCTGCTGGGCATCGAAGTCCCCGTCCCCGCCATGGCGGAGATCTTAAACTCTCTCGCCATCGCCACCACAGTGGAAAACGGCGATCTTGTCTGCCGGATCCCCTCCTTCCGGGACGACATCGAGAGCCGGGCAGATCTGGCCGAAGAAGTCATGCGGGTCTACGGCTATGACCACATCGTGGCTACCCCTATCCGCGGCGAGCTGTCCCGGGGTAAAAAGCTCCCTGACCGGATCTGCACCGACACCCTGAAAGCCCTTCTGGTCGCCCAGAGCGCCCGGGAGATCACCACTTACTCCTTCATCAGCCCCAAGGTGATGAATCTGCTGCGGCTGCCGGAGAACGATTACCGCCGTCAGGCTGTCACCCTCTTAAACCCACTGGGCGAAGAGTATTCCGTCATGCGGACGCAGCTGGTTTCCAGTATGCTCACCGTTCTCGCTCTTAATGACAGCCGGAAGATCCCCGCCGTGCGGATGTTCGAGTGCAGCAAGCTGTTCCTGCCCAAATCCCTTCCCTTAACGGAGCAGCCCGATGAAGTCCCCGCCCTCTGCATCGGCCTTTACGGCCCCGACGAGGACTTCTTCACCTTAAAAGGCATCGTGGAAGCGATCTTAGGACGCTTCGCCGTGGAGGGCGAGTTCATCCCTTCTGAGGAACCCTATCTCCACCCCGGCCGTCAGGCAAAGGTGATGATCCCCGGTTCCGACGAGCCGCTGGCTGTCTTCGGCGAGATCCATCCGCTGGTGGCTGCCGACTACGGCATGGATGTCCGTGCCTACACCGCCGAGATCCGTCTCCGTCCCCTCTTCGACGCCATGGAGCAGCTGCGGGTCATCTACCAGCCCCTGCCCAAATTCCCCGCCTCCACCCGTGACCTGTCCGTTCTGGTAGATGCCGACACCCCCATTGTAAAGCTGGAAAAGACCATCCGGGGCGCCGCTTCCGATCTGGTGGAAAAGGTGGAGCTGTTCGATGTCTATCAGGGCAGCCAGATCCCCGACGGAAAGAAGAGCGTCTCCTACTCTCTGGTGCTCAGAGCCCCTGACCGTACCCTTACCGACGAGGACTGCGACCGGACTATGGCAAAAATCCTAAAAGCACTGGAGAAAATTAATGCAATCTTAAGGCAGTAAAAGCCTTGTATCTTGGCGCAGAATGCGCTATAATAGAAGAAATGAACCGAATCTTTGTTTGAAAGTAAGCGAGGTGGAACCCATGCAGGATAAGACGATGACATTTTCCGTGCCTGATGACAAGGAACTGGAAATGCGGAAGACCCTGACGATCGTATACGACGCATTGAAGCAGAAGGGCTATAACCCCATCAGCCAGATCGTCGGCTACATTCTCTCGGAGGATCCGACCTACATCACGACCCACAACAATGCCAGAAGCCTGATCCGCAAGATCGACCGGGACGAGCTTCTTCAGGCGATGGTCAAATCCTATCTCGCCAACTGAGGTATAAGCGCAAAGGGCAGCCGGAAACGGCTGCCTTTTTCTTGTTCTGAAACGCTTCCTCCGGCGTAAGCTGTTAAAAAGGAGGGAGCTTATGAAAATCGCCGTCTATCTTCGGAAATCCCGATCCGACCGGCAGGAGGAACCGGTCAGCGAGACCCTTTCCCGCCATCGGGAGACTCTTTTTCAGTTGGCTCGAGAGCGTGGCGACGAGATCGCCGTCGTTTACGAAGAAGTGGTTAGCGGCGACAGCTTAGCCGCCCGCCCGGAAATGCTGCGGCTGCTTCAGGATGTGGAAGCAGGGCTTTACGAAGGCGTCTACTGCATGGACATCGACCGGCTGGGCCGTGGCGGGATGCGGGAACAGGGACTGATTTTAGATACCTTCAAGTCCTCCGGCACCTGTATTCTCACTCCCCGGAAGGTCTATGATCTAAACGACGAAATAGACGAAGAGTACACCGAATTCGAGACCTTCCTCGCCCGCCGGGAGTTAAAACTCATCAAACGGCGGCTTCAGCGAGGCATCCGCCGAACTGTGGAGGAGGGCGGCTACCCGGCAAACGCCCCTTACGGCTACCGCCGGGCTTATCTGGATCGTTGCCCCACCCTTGCGATCGTCCCGGAAGAAGCGGAACGGGTGCGCCTGATCTTCGATCTTTACGTCAAAGAAGGCATGGGCACCACCGCCATCGCCGAAGCCTTAAACCGCTCCGGAGCCCTCCCTCGCCGAAGCGCCGCTTTCACCCGCAGCAGTATCCGTTTCCTTCTCCGGAACCCCGTTTATCGAGGGGCAGTGGCCTGGAACGGAAAAACGATCCCGGGAAGGCATCCGCCCATCATCTCCGATGCCCAGTTTACCGAAGCCCAGCGCCTTCTTGATCAAAGCCCCGGAGCCCCCCGGTATCAGGGAATTTGCCAGAACCCACTGGCAGGTCTTCTCTTCTGCGGGAACTGCGGCGGAAAGATGCAGCGGCAGCACCGAAAGGCCGCCGGGAAGCCCCCCACCCTCCTCTGTCCGAAAAAGGGCTGCATTGTCTCTTCCCCTATGGAAGAGGTCTTCGAGCTGGTGAAAAAAGCACTGCTCCCGGAAATGGAAAATTTCCTCCTGCTGCCGCAGCCGGATCCGGAAGAGCCGCCCCGCCGGGAACTCCGCTCCCATTTACAGCAGGAGCTTTCCCGTCTGGAAATCCAACGCTCCCGGCTCTGCGATCTGTTAGAGCAGGGGCTCTACACCCCGAAGACCTTCCGTCAGCGGGAAACGCTTCTCGCTGGAAAAGAAGCCGCCGTTCAGCAGGAACTTTTAAGGCTCCCGGAGGAAAAAGCCCTGCCCGCCACTCCTAGAACCCTCACAGACGCCTTTTTAAGGGCGTCTCCCGGCGTCCAGAACCAGCTTCTGAAAGCTCTGATCCGACGGATCGACTACTACAAGGCGACCCCATGGAGCCACGAATTTCTCCTGATCGTCACCCTGAAACGCTTCCCGAAAGATTCAGAAAGCGGAAGGTCTTCCGAAGAACAGGAGTCGTAGATCCTCCCTGCGTTGACGCAAACCGCTTCTTTGAAGCAGTTTGCCCCCGGCGCACTGTTGGTACGAATTTCTTCAGCCATAATCAAGCCTCCTAGTAAGTACAATTCTGGAACCTGCTGTGGTACATCCTATGAAAAAACCGACGGAAAGGTGATAAAAATCCCCTGCCCGTCGGTTTTTTGTTTCTCATCCGCCTATGATTTCCGCTCCGAAGGGCATCAGGGACAGCTTCGCCAGCTTGAAGCACTGCACACCCACCGGGATCCCGATCAGCGTCAGGCACCACAAAACTCCCGTCACGCACCATCCAAGCCCCAGAAAAAGCCCTCCGAACAGAAACCACAGGATGTTTCCAAGACAGCCCATTTTTCCTCCGTCAAAAAAGGCGAACCCGAAGGGCCCGCCTTTTCATACTCATTTATTTTTGTTCTGCAGCTTATAAAGAACCCGGAATCCGGCAGCCTCAATGGCACTTTCGATCTCGTCGACGTTTAACGAGTTGATGCCGATGACCATGGTGCTCTTGCCGTTTTCGCCCCGGTAAACCGCCATGTGGGTGATGTTTGCGCCGTGTTCGCTGATGATGCCGGTGGCCTTGGACATCATGCCGGGCTCATCGTCCGCTTCTACGGTGAAGCGGGTGCCGGGCTCACGGAAGCCCAGAATGTCGATAAAGGAGTCGAGAATGTCGCTCTGGGTGATGATGCCCACCAGCTTATCGTTCTTCATGACCGGCAGGAAGCCGATGTCATGATCCCGCATCAGCGTCGCCGCTTCTTCCAGAAGGGCGTCCGGGGAAATCGTAATGGGGTTCTTCACCATGACCTTGCTGATCTTCGTTTTGGCCAGCAGATAGGTCAGCTCGCCTACGCTGAAGGTAGTCGCCTTGGAAGGCGAGGCGTGAGCAATGTCCTCTTTGGAAACGACGCCTACCAGCTTGCCGTTTTTCACCACGGGAAGGCGCTTGACCCCATACTGCTGCATGATCTCATGGGCGTCCGGAATGGTCTGATCTGGGGAGATGATAAACGGATTTGCGGTCATTTTGGTTTTGACGAACATAACGTTAACCCCCTAAATATGCTTTTTTAATATCGTCGCTGTGGGAAAGCTCCTCGCCGGTTCCGGAGAGCACGATGGAACCGGTCTCCATGACATACGCCCGATTGGCGATCTGCAGCGCCATACTGGCGTTCTGCTCCACCAAAAGGACGGTGGTGCCGCTTTTGTTGATGTCCTGGATGATGTCGAAAATCTCCTGCACCAGAAGAGGCGCCAAGCCCATGGACGGCTCGTCGAGGAAGAGGATCTTCGGACGGCTCATCAGCGCCCGGCCCATGGCAAGCATCTGCTGCTCGCCGCCGGACAAAGTGCCAGCCGCCTGCCGCTTCCGGTCCGCCAGACGGGGAAAACGCTCATAGACCATTTTGAGGTCTTCGGCAATCCCCGCCCGATCCCGGCGCAGGTAAGCGCCCAGCTCCAGATTTTCCAAAACCGTCATATCCGGGAAGACCCGCCGGCCTTCCGGCACCTGAGACATACCCATTTTCACCCGATCTCTGGGGGAAGTGTGGGTGATGTCCTTGCCGTCTAAAAGGATGCTGCCGGAGGTGGGCTTTTTCAGTCCCGAGATCGTCCGGAGGGTGGTGGTTTTTCCGGCGCCGTTTGCGCCGATCAGGGTGACGATCTCCCCGTCGTTGACGGTCAGGGAAATGCCCTTCAAAGCGTGGATCACGCCGAAATGGACGTTTAAATCTTTTATTTCAAGCATGGTTTACGTCCTCCCCCAGATAGGCTTCGATGACCTTGCGGTTGCTCTTGATCTCATCGGGCGTGCCGTTGGCAATGACCATACCGTAGTCCAGAACATAGATCCGTTCGCAGATCTTCATGACCAGTGACATATCATGCTCAATCAGAAGAATGGTCAGGTGATAATGCTCCCGAATAAAGGCGATCAGATTCGTAAGCTCTGCCGTTTCCGCCGGGTTCATGCCGGCTGCCGGTTCGTCCAGCAAAAGCAGCGCCGGGTTCGTCGCCATGGCACGAGCGATTTCCAAGTGCCGCTGCTCGCCGTAAGGCAGGTTCTTCGCCAGCTCGTCCTTCTTATGATCCAGCTTCATCAGCTTCAAAAGATCCATGGCGGCCTCTTCCAGCCGCTTTTCCTCTTTCTGATACGTCGGAAGGTGGAGAAACGAGGAAACAAGCCCGTACTTTACGTCCTTGTTCATGGCGATCCGCACGTTATCCAGCACCGTCAGATCCTTAAAAAGCCGGATATTCTGAAACGTTCTTGCCAGCCCCAGCTTGCAGATGTCGCAGGGCTTCCGACCGGAGATCACCTGATCCGTTCCGTTCCGGGTCAGGGTGACCGTACCGTCGTCCTCGATGCGTTCTTTTTCCAGCCGCTGC
>ERZ827363.473-NODE-473-length-43790-cov-3.973820_pt1 | contig 43790 bp, 39 predicted proteins | sample MGYA00519776_ERZ827363 | MGnify/ENA primary metagenome ERZ827363 (study PRJEB31778, sample SAMEA3449288) | human gut metagenome | biome: human gut; feature: human-associated habitat; material: faeces | place: United Kingdom | collected 2010/2012 ... | reverse complement strand
TACCGGCTTCCCTTTCGGAATAGGATGTACCGGAGGGGGCGGTTTTGATGGACGCAAAGATCTGCGATCTGCAGCGGAAGGAGATCGTCAACGTAACGGACGGGACGAAGCTGGGGTTCGTGGACGATGTGACCATTGACACGGAAAACGCCCGGGTGAAGAGCTTAGTGGTCTATGGGAAGCTGCGGCTTTTCGGGATCTTAGGACGGCGGCCGGATCTGACGGTGCCGTGGGAGAGCATTGATGTCATCGGAGAGGACGCCATTTTAGTGAAGGTGGAGGAGCTGCCCAAAGAGGCCGTCCGCCGGAGCAAGTGGGCGGAATTCTGGAACGGATAAAAATACCGGCCGGGAACGTTCTTTTGAGAAAGAAGAAGTTCCCGGCCGGCGTTTTTGCGTCAGAGAAAATCAGCGGTTGTTCAGTTCCGCACAGTTTAAAAGCCCACGGCAGCAGAAGGCTACCAAAGCGGCGATCAGCAGGTTCCAGAGAGCGGAAACGGCAAGCCCTGCGGGGAGGGCAAATTCGGAGGAGGAAAGGATGGCTCCGACGACGATGCCCAGGATCCCGCCGGGTGCAGCTAAGAGCATCATGGTGAGAATGTAAAGACCGACGAGGAGACCTTTGTTGGTGACAGAGCCGAAAATCCGTTCCGTCAGGATGTTTCCGGACATGAAAAGAACGCCGAAGCTCGTCCGTGCCAAAACGGCGGCGAGGATCACGATAGGGCCAGCCTTTAAGATCAGTCCCACAGGCACCATGACTAAGACCGCATCAGCTAAGATCTTCACCAGATTTTCCTTGCAGATGCTTAAGAGCTTCCGGAAGGGAGGCTGGGGGATCAGGTAGACGTAGGGGAGGGTAAGCTCCTTGACCCAGCGGCCGGTGAGGGCGGTGAAGATCTGCAGATAAGTGGCAAAAGCAAAGATGGAAATCATGCCGGAATCTTTCAGGAAAAAGGTAAAAAGAAAGGTCATGGCTGCCATGATAAGGGACATCCGGTCAAAGAGGAAAAAGCCGCTGCGGCGATCCTCCAAGCGGTGCTTTAGGAAGAAGGCGTCCTTTCCGGAACCTAAGCCGGTTTTTCCCAGCTTTACGTTTTGGGGGAGGGAGTCGTTCAGTTTGCCTTCTTTTTTGGCAGTGATGACGGTTTGGGAAATTTCGGTGGCTTTTAAGACATCCTCGTAAAAATCGGGGTTCACCTTTCCCTGAAGGAAGAGGAGCAGCACCACATACAGGGCGGTGAGGCAAAGCCCTGCGATCAGCGGGGGAAGGCTGCCGCCGAAAAGGACGGCCGGGACCGCCCGGAGCCAGCCGAAGACCGGCAGGGCGAAGGTCCACGGGGCGTTCAGGGCGTCGACGGCTGCGGCGAGAAATCCGTCTTCGGAACGAAGGGCCGGCAGGACGACCGCTGCGGCGAGGAGAACGATGAGAAGGAAGAAGATCCCCTTCGCCGCTTTCTGAAGCTTTTCCCTGCCGGCGGTGGCGGAATAGAGAACCATGGCCGTCAGCTGGGCGCAGAAAACAGTGAGAGCGTAACCCAGAAGGGTCAGGAGAAGGCCGGGGATGGAGAGGCCATAGGTCTGGTGGAGCCACGCATACTGGAAAAGCAGGAAAAATCCCACAAGGAAGGATGTCCCCATCTGCCGCACCAGACCGTAAAAAAGGATCCGGCGGCTGGAAATGGGGCAGGAGAAGAGAAGGCTCACATCCGCCATGGTATAAAAGGTGGCGCCGGAGGAAAAGCCCTGAAAGGCCATGATGAAAAAGAGGGCGGCGTAGAGAAGCAAAACGGCGGCGGAAAGCTCCGACAAGGGACGGAAAACAGTGTCCGGGTCGGCGGCGCCCATCTGGCCGCTGATGATGACTAAGACCAGCATGGCGAGAAAGAAAACGCCGGCGATAATCTTGGCAGGGCGTTTGAAAAATTCCCGAACCGTATTTTTTAAGGTGGTGCGGAAGAGGTAGAAGATTCCGCTCATTGCGCATCCCCCTTGCCCTCGGTGATGGAGAAGAAAAGCTCCTCCAAAGAGCATTCCCCTTCGGAAAGGGCTTCGTTTTTCCGGGTGGCGGCGAAACGGCCGTTCACCATGATGTGGGCTACGTCCCAGTAGTCCTCCACGCTGTCCAGCATATGGGTGCTGATGAGGACAGAGGCGCCGGCGGTTTTCAACTCGGCAAAGACTGCTTTCAGCTCCTTGATGGCGTGGGGGTCAAGCCCTACCATGGGTTCGTCGAAAACGATGACTTTCGGTTCCGGGAGCAGGGCACAGCAGATGCTCAGCTTCTGCTGCATCCCTTTGGAAAGCTCCTTCCCCAGCTTGTCTTTTTTATCGAACAGTTCAAAGCGGGAAAGGAGAGAGTCCGCCCGCTCTTTCCAGTCGGAAAGGGAGTAGGCGCGGGCGATGAACTCCAGATGCTCGGCGACGGTGAGCAGGTCGTAGACGGCGGGCATTTCCGGGACGTAGCCCAGAAGACGCTTGGCTTCTAGTGATTTGTTAGGGAAGCCGCAGACGGTGATGGAGCCGTCGAAGCGGAGAAGGCCGGTGATGCACTTGATGACGGTGGATTTTCCGGCGCCGTTGGGGCCTAAGAGAACGGCGATCTGACCGTCGGCTACGGAAAAGCTGATGTCGTCATTGGCAACGACTTTTCCGTAGCGCTTGGTAACGTGGCTGACTTCAAACATAGGAATTCCTCCGTTTTCTCTGATCTTCTGTTTTCAGCATATCGAAAAAGCAGGGGGCTGTCAATAGAGGTTTGGTAAAATTAAGAGAAGCTGAATTTTTATGGGAAAAATTTTGTCCGGAACCCTTGCGGTCGGTCGAAAGAAAAGATATAATGGAAAAGACGATGTTCTTGAGGAGGATCATTATGTGGCAGGAATTCAAAAAGTTTGCATTTAAGGGCAATGTGATGGACATGGCCATCGGCGTGATTATCGGCGGTGCGTTCGGAAGCATTGTCAACTCGCTGGTCAACGACATCATCATGCCGTTCTTCGGCTTCCTTACAGCGGGGATGGATTTCAAATCCCTGAAGTGGGTTCTGTCTCCGGCAGAGGTAGCGGCAGACGGAACGGTTGTGAAGGCGGAAGCCGCCATCATGTACGGCAGCTTTATCCAGAACATCGTGAACTTTTTAATCATTGCGGCTTCCATTTTCTTTATGGTGCGGCTGGTGACCAAGGCTTCGGAGAAGGCGGCGGAGCTTGTGAAGAAGGAAAAAGGCAAAGCGGAAGAAGCGCCTGCTCCTGAAGAGCCCAAGGCTCCCACGGAAGCGGAGCTGCTGCTCCAGATCCGGGATCTGCTGGCGGAAAAAGTTGAGAAGACCGGGGAAGAGACGAACGAATAAAGCACTTTTTAAAAAAAGGAGCTGCCGGGGGAAACGGCGGCTCTTTTTTTGTCAAAACAACACACTCTTTTCACGGTCGGAAGGGCTGTGGGGAAGGAGTGCTTTTTTGTTTCGAAAAAGATGTAAATAATTTGTGAACGAGCAGATTTTTCATCCGGGAGGACAAAAAAACAGTTGCAAAATGTGCGGGGAGTGGTTATAATTAAAGCAGAGTGGTGAATAGCGGTTAAAAATGGTTTAAAGTACCACGATTTGAGAGGCTTTTCTCTGAAAAAGAACGGAATCCTTTTCAGGATGGACAAGCCCCTCGGCGAGGAGGTGACGGGGAATGTTAATCGGCGAGTACGGTTACAGTATAGATATAAAAGGGCGTTTGAATTTCCCCGCCAAGCTCCGGGAGGATCTGGGGGAACAATTTGTCATTGCCAAAGGGTTAGGCGACCCGTGTCTGGCGGTCTATTCCATGGAGGAGTGGAACGAGAAGACGGCAAAGATCAAGGCGTATCCTTCAGCCAAAGCCAAAGAGCTTCAGCGTTTCCTTTTCCCCAGTGCCTTTGTGGCGGAGCCGGACAAGCAGGGCCGCATCGTTCTCCCTCAGAATCTGCGGGAATATGCGGGGCTTTATAAGGACGTCATGATCGTAGGCACCGGCGACCGCTGTGAGATCTGGAGCAAAGAAGGTTGGGATCAGGTCAACGGCAGCATCAGCGCCGAGTCCATCCGGGAACTGGTGGACAACCTGGGCTTTTAAGCACCGACCGTTTTTAAGGAGGCAGTCATGGAGTTTCATCACATTCCCGTCATGCTCCATGAATGCATGGAGGGCTTGAACATCCAGCCGGAGGGCATCTATGTAGATGGCACCGCCGGAGGAGCCGGTCATTCTTCGGAGATCGCAAAGCGGCTTACCAAAGGGCGGCTCATTGCACTGGATCAGGATCCTGACGCCATTGCGGCGGCGTCAGAGCGGCTAAAGCCTTATCCGGCCGCACAGGTGATCCGGGCGAATTTCCGGAATATGGCGGAGGTATTGGCGGAGCTTTCAATCCTGCGGGTCAACGGTGTGCTGCTGGATCTGGGGGTCTCCTCCCGGCAGCTGGACACGGCGGAGCGGGGGTTTTCCTACCAGAAGGACGCACCGCTGGATATGCGGATGTCCCAAGAGGGGATGAGCGCTGCCGATTTGGTGAACACCGCTTCGGTGGAAGAGCTTGCCCGGATCCTGCGGGAGTACGGGGAAGAAAAGTTTGCTTTCTCCATTGCAAAAGCCATTGCCCGGAAGCGGGAGAGTGTTCCCATCGAAACGACGTTTCAGCTGGCGGAGGTCGTCAAGGCGACAGTCCCGGCGGCGTCCAGACGGGAGAAGAACCCCTGCAAGCGGACGTTTCAGGCGCTGCGGATCGCCGTTAATTCGGAACTGGATGCGCTTTCTCAGGGACTGGATGAGGCGTTTGACCTGCTGGCTCCGGGAGGGCGGCTTTGCGTCATCACCTTCCATTCGCTGGAAGACCGGATGGTGAAGCAGAAGTTTGCGGCCCTGTGTCAGGGATGCATCTGTCCACCGGAATTTCCGGTCTGCGTCTGCGGGCATACGCCGGAGGGGAAGCTGGTTCCCCGGAAGCAGCCCATTCTTCCCACGGAAGAGGAGCTTTCCGAAAACCGGCGCAGCCAGAGCGCAAAGCTCCGGGTGCTGGAAAAGATCCATGACCGCCAGACGGCGGAAATTCAATAAGAAAGGAACGGGTCAGAATGGCTCAGACAAATCTTGCATACGATCTGGAACGGTTTGAACAGCATACCCCCGTTCCGGAACAAAAGCCTCAGATCAGCGTCCGACGGGAGCGGAGCATCCATCCGCTGAAGATCATGGCGGTGGCGGTGCTGATCTTCGCCATGGGATTCTCGCTTTTGTACAGCCGGGTGATCATCACTGAGCTGAATGCGGACATCAATGCGGCGGAGACAAGACTGGACGTGCTCCACGCCGAGCAGGTGCGGATGCAGACGGAGCTGGACGGGAAAATGTCCTTAAAAGCCATCGAGGAAGCCGCTATCAGCGAATATGGCATGGTGAAGCCCGACGGCTCACAGGTCAGCTATGTGCAGGTCACAACAGAAAATAAGCTGGAAGGCAAGGCAAAGGAAGAAGGATTTTTCGAGAAGATCTATCAGTTCATCCGGGACTTATTTGCATAAGAATCAAGGGGCGCTTGCATAACAGGGCGGAGCGCTCCATATAAATCAAGTGCGCAGGAGGTTAAGATGGGATCGTCTTGACCTTTTGTTGCTGTTATGAGGTTTTTTTGCACCTCTTTGCGGGAGGGAATTATCATATGGCGGAAGGAACGGATAAAAAGCTGAAGCTCAGGGTTCTGGCTTTCTGCGGCGGGATGCTGCTGATTTTAGCTTGGGTCATGTATAATCTGGTGTACCGGTCTCTGGTTACGGGGTCGGAGCTGCGGGCAAAGGCAGCAGATCAGCAGCTGCGGGATACCACCATTGCAGCCAACCGGGGGACGATCTACGACCGGAACATGAACGTGCTGGCTCAGAGCGCCACGGTCTGGGACGTGATCTTAGCACCCAGCGAGGTCTACAGCGCCATGTCACGGTTGAAGACCCAGGCGGAAAAGGACGCCTATGAGCAGAAGCTCATAAACGGGCTTTGCGACATTTTGGAGGTAGACGAGGAAACGGTCCGGGGACACCTTTCCCACACGGAAAGTATGTACCGGGAAGTGAAGCGGAAGGTGGTCAAGACCGTCGCAGACGAGATCACCGATTACATCGCCGACAACGGGCTGACCGGGGTCTACCTGCAGGTGAACACCAAGCGGTTCTACCCCTACGATGACCTGGCTTCCAGCGTTATCGGTTTTACGAATTACGACAATCAGGGCGTTTACGGCATCGAGGCCAAGTATAACTCCGTGTTGTCCGGAACGCCGGGGCGGCAGATCTCGGCGAAAAATGCGCTGGGGGAGGCGCTGCCTACCTCCTACGAGCAGCTCTATCCGGCTACCGACGGGAACTCTCTGGTGCTGACCATCGATCAGGTGGTGCAGCATTTCTTAGAGAAATCTCTGGACGCCACTATCGCTCAGCATATGCCGCTGGAGGGTGCGGCGGGGATCGTCATGGACGTGAACACCGGGAATATTTTGGCCATGTCCTCCAAGCCGGGGTTCGACCTGAACAATCCCCTTGCCATTGCCGACGAGGAGACGGCGGCTGCTATTGCCGCCATGCCCGACGGCGAGGAAAAGAAGGCTGCCAAGCAGGCGGCGCAGGAAAAGCAGTGGAAGAATAAAGCGGTCACGGACATTTACGAGCCCGGTTCCGTTTTCAAGGTCGTTACCGCTTCCGCAGCACTGGAGGAGGGGACGGCGACCATCCATTCCACCTATACCTGCACCGGCGCGGTGAGCTTTCCGGGACTGAAAAATCCCATCCACTGCCACCGGCGGACGGGGCATGGGCTTCTGGACTTTACCGGAGCCATTGTGAATTCCTGCAACCCGGCCTTTATCGCTATCGGCGCATCGCTGGGGGCGGAGAATTTCTATCGGTATTTCGATGCCTTCGGTCTGACGGAAAAAACCGGGATCGACCTTCCGGCGGAGGCGCAGAACAGCTACTATACGGCGGATCGGTTAAATGCCATCAGCTTGGCATCCTGCTCCTTCGGGCAGTCCAACACCGTCACCCCCATCCAGATGCTGACCGCAGCTGTGGCGGCTATCAACGGCGGAAAATTACTGACCCCGCATATCGTCAGTAAAATCGTCGATAATAACGGAAACACCGTGGAAGAATTCGGCACTCAGGTGAAGCGGCAGGTGATCTCTGAGGAGACCTCCGCCACCATGCGCACGGCACTGGAGCAGGTGGTTGCGGCAAACGGCGGCACCAACGCTTATGTAAAGGGCTACCGCATCGGCGGAAAATCCGGTACGGCCCAGAAGCTCAATAAACAGAACGAGGACGAAGAAGAACGGTACATTTTCTCCTACTTCGTCTTTGCGCCGGTGGACGACCCGCAGGTAGCGGCGCTGATCTTAGTCGACGAGGCGACCTCCGGGGCAGAATACGCCAATACGGTCGTGGCGCCTACGGCGGCTTCGCTGATGGCGGATCTGCTGCCTTATATCGGCATCCAGCCGCAGTATTCCGAGAACGAATCGGAGCTGCAGGATGTGAGTATCCCCGGCGGGCTTATCGGCACCGACCCCCTGGCGGCCCAGAGCAAGCTGCGGATCAAGGGCTTAGAGGGCGCCATCATCGGCGACGGCAAGGAAGTCGTCGACATTTACCCCAAAGCGGGCGCCAAGGTGGCGGTCAATTCCACCGTCATCATTTATACGGACGGCCGGGAGAAGGAAACCACCGTCGTCCCCGACGTGGTGGGCTTAACGCCTTCTCAGGCAAACCAGAAGCTGACCAATGCAGGGCTTAATATCCGCTTTACCGGCGGTGCGGCCCAGAATAAGAAGGCCAAGGTCTCCGGTCAGGACACCGAGGCGGGATCTACCGTGCCGAAGGGGACGGTGGTGACCATCGAATGCATGGTTACCGGTGAAGATGGCGAGTGATCCAATTGCGAAAGGATGAGACAGATGAAACTATCGGAGCTGCTTGACGGCATTGAAGCTCTTCGGGGCGTTTCGGATCGGGAGATCGGGAATGTCACAAACGATTCCCGGAAGGTGGAAAAGGGCGACCTTTTCGTCTGCATCACAGGTGCGGCGTCGGATGGCCACGACTATGCGGCGGCGGCGCTCCAAAAGGGGGCGGCAGCTGTTGTCTGCGAGCGGGACCTGGGACTTGAAAATCAGGTTCTGGTGGCGGATACCCACGGGGCTTACGGGAAGATCGCTGCGAATTTCTACGGGAACCCCAGCAAAAAGTTAAAACTCATCGGCGTCACCGGAACCAAGGGGAAAACCACGGTGACCAGCCTTATCAAAGCCATTCTGACCCGGACAGGGCAGAAGGTGGGACTGATCGGCACCATCCAGAACGAGATCGGCGACGAGGTGCTTCACACCGAGAACACCACCCCCGACGCCATGGAGCTGGAGCGGCTTTATCGGAAAATGGTGGAGGCCGGGTGCGAATACTGCGTGATGGAGGTCTCCTCCCATGCGTTGGATCAGGAGCGGATCGGTGACAGCCACTATGAGGTGGCGGTGTTCACGAATCTTTCCCATGAGCATCTGGACTATCACAAGGACATGGAAAGCTACTTTGCGGCGAAAAAGAAGCTCTTTTCCCGGTGCGACAAGGCGGTAGTCAACGTAGACGACGCCTACGGCCGACGGATCGCAGCGGACTGCACCTGCCCGGTGATGACGTTTTCTCTGGAAGAGGAGGCGGATCTGCGGGCGTTCCAGCTCACCTGCCACCCGGACAGCGTGGACTTCCGCTTCGGATACGAAGGGGTGGAAAGCCGGCTGCATTTTGCCATGCCCGGAGCGTTTTCCGTGCGGAACGTGCTGGCGGCCATGGGCGCCTGCCTGCAGCTGGGGGTGTGCTTGGAAACCATCACGGGGGCTTTGAGCGAAGTGAAGGGCGTCCGGGGACGGAACGAGAACCTGACTCCCGGCCGGGAATTCACGGTGATCTGCGACTATGCCCACACGCCAGACAGCATCGAGAATATCTTAGGGGCTCTGAAGGAGACGGTAAAGGGGCGGCTCATCGCCCTGTTCGGCTGCGGCGGCGACCGGGACCGGACGAAGCGGCCTTTGATGGGGGAAGCGGCGGCGGAGCACTCCGACTTTGTCATCGTCACCTCCGATAACCCCCGGACGGAGGATCCGGATGCCATCATCGCAGAGATCCTCCCCGGCGTGGAGGGGAAGAACACCCCTTACAAGGTGATCCCCAACCGGCGGGAAGCTATCTTCTATGCGGTAGAGAACGCCAAGCCCGGAGACACAATCGTCCTTTGCGGTAAGGGGCATGAGGATTATCAGATCATCGGCCATGAGAAGCACCATTTCGACGAACGGGAAGTCGTAGCGGAAGCGGTTGCAGCCCGGGACGGAAAGTAAGGAGGGACGGCTTTTGGAAAAATTGCAGCTGCGGCAGATCGCCGAGGCGGTGGGAGCCGTCTGCCCGGAAGATCGGATCATTGAAAGTGTTGTGACGGACACCTCTCAGGTAACGGAAGGGAGCCTTTTCGTTGCAATCAAAGGCGAGCGGTTCGACGGACACGACTTTATCCCCAAGGCGGTGGAAAACGGTGCGGCGGCGGTGCTCATTGAGCATGAGACCCCGGATCCGGGGGTGCCGTGCCTGACGGTCCCGTCCACAAGAGAGGCGTTCTTGGATCTGGCGGCGTGGTATCGGCGGCTTTTCCACACCTTTGTGGTGGGGGTAACCGGAAGTGTCGGGAAGACCTCCACGAAGGACATGATCTGTGCCGTGCTGAGCCGGAAGGGGAAGACCTTAAAGACCCAGGGAAACTTAAATAACGGCATCGGGCTTCCGAAGACGATTCTGCGGCTGGACGGCAGTTTTCAGAATGCGGTCATCGAGATGGGAATGTCCCATAAGGGGGAGATCTCCCGGCTGACCCGGGTGGCGCAGCCCAGCGCCGGGGTCATTACCAACATCGGCGTCTGCCACATTGAGAATTTAGGAAGCCAGGAAAACATTTTAAGCGCAAAGCTGGAGATTACAGAAGGAATGAGCGGGAATGCTCCGCTTATCTTAAACGCCGACGACCCGCTGCTGGCGGACGTATGCAACCGGATCGACCGGGATATCCTCTATTACGGCATCGATTCCGGCACGGCGGAGGTGCGGGCAACGGAGATTGACGAGGCCGACGGGGCGACCTGCTTCAACGTCCGTTATTACGGGCGGACGGCTTCGGTGAGGATCCCGGTGATCGGACGGCACAACGTTTATAATGCGCTGGCGGCGTTTTCGGTGGGGCTGACCGCCGGGATGGCGCCGGAAGACATTGTGGCGGGGCTTCGGGATTACGAGCCCTCCGCCATGCGGCAGAACATTGTCAAAAAGGACGGGATCACCGTCATCATCGACTGCTACAACGCCAGCCCCGACTCCATGAAAGCGTCCCTTACGGTGCTTGCGGGGCTTAAAAACCCCCGGCGGATCGCCGTTTTGGGGGATATGCTGGAGCTTGGGGAAAAGGCGCCGGAGATGCACCGCATGGTGGGGCGGTTTGCCGGGGAAAAGGGGATCGACGCCGTATTCGGCTACGGCCCTCATTCGGAGCAGCTCCTTGCCGGCGCGGAAGAGAAAGGGTGTCCTTTCACGAAGCATTTTTCCGATAAAAAGGAAATGGCAGCGTTTTTGAAGGATTACTTAAAAGAGGACGACGCCGTCCTTTATAAGGCGAGCCGGGGAATGGCTCTGGAAGAAGTTCTGGAAGCGGTTCACGGCATTCATGCGGGACACTGAAAAAACCGTAAAAATCAGAAAAAAGGGCAGGTCACACTATGGAAAGCATCAGCTGTATAGCAGCCGCTGTCATCGCCTTTGCGGTCAGCGCCGTTTTGGGAAAATTCCTCATTCCCTTTTTAAGAAAGATCAAGTTCGGGCAGACCATCAAGGAAAACGGCCCCGTCTGGCACAAAAGCAAGCAGGGCACGCCGAATATGGGCGGATTTATGTTCATCATCGGCTCGGTAGTGGGGATCCTTGTGGGGTTTATCCTCCTCAAAGTGCTCTGGAAGGAGCCGCTGGGGCTATCGGCGGTGAACAGCGTGAAGCTCTTCGGCGGCCTTGGCATGGCGCTGATCTTTGGATTCATCGGTTTTTTGGACGACTACATCAAGGACGTGAAGAAACGGAATTTAGGGCTTAACGCCAAGCAGAAGCTCATCATGCAGTTCTTTACGGCGGTGGCATACCTTCTGTCCGTTTATCTGGCAGGGGACACCTCCACGACGGTGATCTTCCCCTTCTTCGGGCAGCTGGATCTGGGATTCTTCTACTATGTGATCATGATCCTCTTCATCCTCTTTCTCTCCAACGCCGTGAACCTGACCGACGGGATCGACGGGCTGGCGGCTTCGGTGACCTTCCTCGTCTGCATCAGCGTGCTTATCATGAGCGGCGTGCTGGGACTTCTGGGGATCGGGGTCTATGCGTCGGCGCTGGCCGGCGGGCTTCTGGGGTTTCTGATCTACAATTTCCACCCTGCCAAGGTGTTCATGGGGGATACCGGCTCCATGTTCTTGGGAGGGTCGGTACTGGCGCTGGGGTTCGGCATCAATTTGCCGGTGCTGATCCTGCTTTTCGGCATCATTTATGTGGTGGAAGCCATGTCCGTGGTGCTGCAGGTCATCAGCTTCCAGACCACCGGCAAGCGGATCTTTAAAATGAGCCCCATCCACCACCACTTCGAGATGTGCGGATGGAGCGAGGGAAAGATCGTAGGGGTCTTCTCGCTGGTGACGCTGGTTGGGTGCATTGTTTCGATTATCGCTGTATTTAATATCTGACGCAGGGGAGCCTGCGGAAAGGAGGAACGTATGACCGGAACCGAAAAAAGACGGCCTGTCCGGAAAAAGAAACCGACAGAAAAGCGGCCTTCCGCCGTGGATCGGGTCGCAGCCCGGGAAGAAGCGGCCGCAGAGCCACCGAAGCGGGGAAGGTTTGACGTTTCCTTCTTTTTTCTTGTCATCGTACTGCAGACCATCGGGCTTATCATGCTGTTTTCCGCCAGCTATGTGACGGCGCTGAACGAAAAGGGAAAGAGCCTTTATTATGTGATCCGGCAGGGGATCTTTGTGCTGATGGGGCTGGTGGCCATGGTGGCTGCTTCCTACATCGACTACCATGTTTGGCGGAAGCTGAAATGGGTCTTCTATTGCGGCGGGCTGGCGCTGATGGCGCTGGCGCTTATCTATAAAAGCCCCAACGGCTCCGGGGCAAAGCGGTGGGTGTATCTGCCTACCCAGAACCACGCCATCATCAGTTTCCAGCCGTCGGAGATCATGAAATTCGCCATCGCCATCGTCTGCGCCCATCTGATCGCCATGAATTATAAGCAGATGAAGAAGATGAAGTACGGGCTGTTCCCCTTTGGGATCATATTGGCACCGGTGGCGGTACTGCTGGTTTTTCAGCGGCATATGTCCGGGCTGATCCTTATGATGCTCATTCTTTTCACCATGATGTTCGTGGGGGGAAGCAAGTTCCGGTGGTTCGTTTTCATGGGCGGTGTTGTGGTTGCGTTAGCTGTGGTTGCTTTGAGCTTTCTGGGGTTTGACTACATTCAGGTCCGGCTTTCCAACTGGCTGGAGCCGCTGTCCGGCGACCTCCGGGGAACGAAGTGGCAGACGGCGCAGTCCTTATACGCCATCGGCTCCGGCGGGCTGATGGGGGTGGGGCTTGGAAACTCCACCCAGAAGTTCCTCTATCTTTCCGAGCCACAGAACGATTTCATCTTCGCCATTGTCTGCGAGGAGTTGGGGTTCGTGGGAGCGGTGGTCATCATCCTGCTCTTCATCCTGCTGGCGTACAGCGGCATCTCCATTGCTCTGCGGGCACCGGATAAGTTCGGGTGCATGCTGGTCATCGGCCTGACGGCCCAGATCGGGTGGCAGGCGCTTCTGAACATCGCCGTGGTGACCAACTCCATCCCCAATACCGGCATTTCCCTTCCCTTTTTCAGCGCAGGCGGCACAGCACTCACCATGCAGCTGGCGCAGATGGGGGTCATCCTCAATGTATCCCGATACTGCCGCCGCGGCTGACCGCAGCAGGCAAAAGACTTCGATTGGAAGGTGCGTATCATGAAATTCATTCTTGCAGGCGGCGGGACCGGCGGGCACATCAACCCTGCCATTGCCATTGCCAATGAAATAAAGGCCCGCCAGCCGGATGCGGAGTTCCTTTTTGTAGCAAATCCCGGCGGCATGGAGGACACTCTCGTCCCCAAGGCAGGGTATCCGGTGGAGCACATCAAGCTGGCAGGCTTTTACCGGGGCTTTACCCCCAGCGACATCGTGCACAATGTGAAGACCGTCTCCTATCTGATGACGGCGGATCATAAGGCAAGGAGGATCCTGAAGGATTTCAAGCCCGACGCCGTGATCGGCACCGGCGGCTATCTCTGCGGCCCCATCGGCATGGAAGCGCAGAAGCTCCATATCCCCACATTTCTGCATGAGCAGAACGCCTTTCCCGGCGTGACCATCAAGCTCCTGTCCAAAAAGGCAGACGTGGTGTTTCTGGCGTTCGGGGAGGCGAAGGCCCATCTTCCCACGGAGCGTCCCTGCGTGGTCGTGGGGAACCCGGTACGGCAGGAGTTTTTGACCGCCACCCGGGCGGAAGCCAGAAAGAAGCTGGGGCTGGACGACGCCTTCACCATCTTCTCCGTAGGCGGCAGCTCCGGCGCCAACGCCATCAACAAAATGGCGGCGGATATCATGGCGTGGCACTGCAAAGAAGGGAAGATCAACCACATCCACGGCTATGGCAAGCATGGGCGGGAGAATTTCCCCAAAATGCTGGAGGAGCGGGGGATCGACCTGAACGATTACCCCCGGATCCAGGCCAGAGAGTATATCGACGATATGGCGCTCTGGACGGCGGCGGCGGATCTTGTGATCTCCCGGGCCGGGGCGATCACCATCAGCGAGCTGGAGGTGCTGGGGAAACCTTCGATCTTAGTTCCTTATCCCTATGCGGCGGAGAATCACCAGTACCACAACGCAAAGGTTTTAGAGGATCACGGTGCGGCTATTCTGGTGGAGGAGAAGGACTACTCCAAGGAAGCCATTATCGAGCGGATCGAGGAGCTTTACCACTCCCCCGAGAAGCTCGAAGAGCTGGGGAAAAACGCCGCTTCCCTTGCCGTATACGACACCACCCGGCAGATCTACGACCGGATCATGGAGGAACTTTCAAAAGGGCGGAGCTGACCGCCCTTTTTCCCTCCGGACGGGAAGGACAGGCTTTCGGCGCACCCATTGAACGGATGCGGCATAAGATGGCTTGCGGTGTGCGAAAGAGCGGCCGCAGATCTGTGAAGGGAGTGTTCCGATGGAACGGCTTTTGATTACCGGCGGAGTTCCGTTGAAGGGCGAGGTCTGCGTCCAGGGGGCGAAGAACAGCTCTCTGCCGCTGCTGGCAGCCACCGTTCTCTGCCATGGGCAGACCGTTCTCCACAACTGCCCGGAGCTTTCCGATGTGGATGCGGCCTGCCAGATCCTTTCCTACTTAGGCTGCAGGGTGGAGCGGGAAGGGCGGACGGTGACGGTGGACGCCCGGGACGTAAGCGGCGGGGCGGTCCCCGATCGGCTCATGCGGGAGATGCGCTCCTCCGTGGTGTTTTTGGGAGCGATCGCCGCACGCCTGGGGCACGCAAACATCAGCTTCCCCGGAGGCTGCGAATTGGGTCCCCGTCCCATCGACCTGCATCTCTTTGCCCTGCGGAAATTGGGGCTGACGGTCCGGGAGGACCGGGGGTGTCTGGACTGCACGGTGAACGGGCGGTTGAAAGGGACGAACATCACCCTTTCCTTCCCAAGCGTGGGCGCCACGGAGAATATCCTCCTTGCGGCGGCTACGGCGGAGGGGACGACGGTGATCACCAATGCGGCAAGGGAGCCGGAGATCATTGATCTGGCGGACTTTTTAAACCGCTGCGGCGCAAAAGTAAAAGGCGCCGGGGAAGGCGTTATCACCATTGAAGGCGTGGAGCGGCTCACCCCCTGCGAACATACGGTGATCCCCGACCGCATCGTTGCGGCTACTTATCTCTGCTGCGGGGCGGCCACCGGCGGCGACGTGACGGTCTGCCATACGGATCCCACCCACTTGGCGGGGATCCTGCCGGTTTTCGAGGAGATGGGGTGCAGCCTGACGGTCGAAAAAGATCGGGTACGGCTGAGAGCGCCGGAAGGCCGGCTCCGGGCGGTGAAAGACGTGCGGACCATGCCGTATCCGGGGTTCCCCACCGACGCACAGGCGCCGGTCATGGCTTTATCGGCCCTGGCGGACGGAACCAGCGTCTTTGTCGAGAATATCTTCGAGAGCCGGTATAAGCACGCCTCCGAGTTGGCACGGATGGGCGCCCACATCAAGCTGGAGGGCAGAGTGGCGCTGGTCGAAGGCACAGAGAAGCTCTACGGCGCACCGGTAGCGGCTACCGATCTTCGGGGCGGGGCGGCGCTGGTCGTGGCGGGGCTTGCGGCAGAAGGGCAGACCGCCATAAGCGAGATCCGGCACATCGACCGTGGCTACGAGCGGATCGAAGAAGCCCTGATCCCGCTGGGAGCAAAGATCCGGCGGGAAGCGGAAAATTAATCCATAAAAAACGAGAAGTGAGAAAGGAGGAGAAGAGATGGATAAACGACGCCCTCCCCAGTCGGATTCCCGGCGGAGAAGCGTTCCCCCTTCCGGCAGCCGTCCGGTGAGCCGGAGCGGCGCTCCTTCGGGGAGACGGCCGGTTTCCCCCCCGGCAAGGCGGGCGGCTCCCTTGAAAAAAATGCCGCCCCGGCAGGCGGATCCGAGATCCGGGCAGATCCAGGCGGTGCAGCAGCGCCGGAAACGGAAACGGAAGCGCAACTACACCCTCTACTATATCCTCCTCTTTTTCATTCTGACGGTGGCGGGGATCATTCTTTCCCTGACGGTGTTTTTCAACGTCCGCACCATTGAGGTGACGGGAAGCAATCTTTATACCACCGAGGACGTCCTCCCGATCTTAGGAGCGGAAAAGGGCGACAATCTCTTACGGATCAAGACATCCCAGCTGCGGGACAACGTGTTTGCAAATTTCCTGCAGGCGGACGAGGTAAAGGTGCGGCGGGTCTTCCCTTCCACGCTGTGGGTGGAGGTCACCGACGGTGTGCCTGAAGTCCAGATGGAAAGCGCCGGAAACTATTACAGCATCAGCGGCGGCGGACGGGTCTTAAAGATCGCCTCTTCTCCTGAAAAAGGAAACGGCATCGTGCTGCTGGGCGTGGACCTTGCGGACATGAAGGTGGGCGACTTCCTTGCGGATAAGAAAACGGATACCACCGGAACGGAAGAAGGAAAAGCGGCGGCAGAGGCGTTTTCTCATCAGCTGCAGACGGTGGAATCCCTTTTCTCCGCCATGGAGGAAGCCCGGGTCACCGGGATCACGGCGGTGGACGTTTCCGATGAATTGAAGCTCACCGTTTACTGGGAAAATCGGGTGCAGGTGGTGCTGGGGTCGTTTTCGGAGCTGAGCTACAAGCTGCGGCTCTGCAAGGCGATCTTAGAGGATCCCACCCGGATCGCTTCTGACGCAAGGGGCGTGCTGGATGCGGAAACGGCTTCCTCGGCAGGGGTTTTTTTCCGTCCGTCGACGGAGCTTGTCTGTCCCGGCGAGGACTCGGGGGCGGTGTGGAACTGGTCCGGGGAAGGGACGGAGGCGGAAACGGGTGCGGACTCGGATCCGGCAGACCCATCCCTTCCGGAGGAATCTCTGGAAGAACCGGGCAGCTGAGACAAAAAATTCCGGAAACTTCAAAGAAAATCCGCTTTTCACTTGAAATTTCCGGCTGAATCTGTTACCATATTCTTATGAACTTTTTTGGGGGCAATTGCCCCGACACCCATCAGACAGGATTAAAAGAAAGCAGAGCTTTCCGGATATAGGAGGACGTATCCCATGCCTTTTACTTTAGAGAATGATTCCCAGAGAACGGTAGACATCAAGGTCATCGGCGTCGGCGGCGCCGGCGGAAACGCCGTGAACCGCATGGTCGAGGACGGCGTTAAGAATGTAGACTTTATTGCCATCAACACCGACCGTCAGGTTTTGGACATCTCCCGGGCGGAGTATAAGATTCAGATCGGCGAGAAGGTGTCCAAGGGCCGGGGCGCCGGCGGCGATCCCGAGCGGGGCGCACAGGCAGCCGAAGAGAGCAGAGAAGAGATTGCAGCTGCCATGAAGGGCGCCCAGATGGTCTTCATTACCGCCGGTATGGGCGGCGGCACCGGAACCGGTGCGGCTCCCGTAGTCGCAGATATTGCAAGAGAGCAGGGCATCCTCACCGTGGGTGTTGTGACCAAGCCCTTCAGCTACGAGGGCAAGCGGCGGATGAAATACGCCGAAGAGGGTCTTGAGAAGTTAAGCCAGGTGGTGGACTCCTTAGTGGTGATCCCCAACGACCGCATCCGTCAGGTCATCGACCAGAAGACTTCCTTCCGGGACGCCTTCAAGGTCGTGGACGGCGTGCTGAAGCAGGGCATTCAGAGCATCTCCGATCTGATCAGCGTAGACGGCTTTGTAAACTTAGACTTCGCCGACCTCTGTTCCGTTATGAAGAACGCCGGCATCGCTCACATGGGCGTGGGCTACGCTTCCGGCAAGGACAAGGCCGAGGCTGCGGCGGATATGGCCATCTCCAGCCCGCTGCTTGAGACTTCCATCACCGGCGCCAAGGCGGTCATCATTAACATCTGCGCTTCCAATGATCTGCTTTACGAGGACGCCGAGTTTGTGTCCACCATGATCGAGAAGGCTGCCCATCCCGATGCGGCGATCTTCTGGGGCTTGGTCTTTGACGACAATATGAACGATGAGATCCAGGTCACCGTCATTGCCACCGGCTTTGACGAGGACTTTGCCGGGAAAGGGCGTCTGACATCGGAGGATGCTTCCAAGCCCGGTGAGGAAGCGCCTGCAGCTCCTGCAGAGGAGGGCGGCGCAGCTGCGGCGGCTCCGGCTTCCGGAACCGACAGCAGCGATCCCTTTGAAGACATCATGAAGATCTTCAACGACAAAAAGTGATTCTTCGCCCTCCCTTGGATCTGCGAGGGAGGGCGTTTTCCTGTTCCTGCGGACGAAAACAAGAAAGGAAGTATGTGTTTTGTGCGGATTTGTTGGAATGTTTAACCGTGATCCTGCGGATAACAACGAGACCCTTCTGAACCAGATGTCCACCGCCATCCGGCACCGCGGCCCCGACGACAGCCAGTATATCGTCCGGGACGGCCTTTGCGTTGCCTTCCGGCGGCTCTCCATCATCGACCTGAACACCGGCGACCAGCCCTTCACTTCGGAGGACGGGCGCTATACCGCAGTGTTCAACGGTGAGATCTATAACTACCGGGATCTGCGTGCCCCTCTTATGGAGGAGGGTGTGGAATTCCGCACCAACTCCGAGATCGAGGTCATCGTGGAGCTTTACCGGAAGTACGGCGACGAATTCATCACCCGGCTTCGGGGAATGTTCGCCATCCTTATCTACGACTCTGTGGAGAAGACGGTCTTCGTAGGGCGGGATCCCTTCGGCATCAAGCCTATGTACTACCGTGTCACGGATAAGGGACTGATGTTTGCTTCGGAGATGAAGGCGTTCCTGTTTGACGAGACCATGGGCGGCTTCCGGGTGGATCCCAGCCTTTTGCAGCACTATTTTACCTTCCAGTATGTGCCGGAGCCCAACACCATCACCCCCCAGATCAAGGTGCTGGAGGCGGCTCATTATCTGAAATGCAGCGCCGACGGCAAATATGGGATCAAGCCCTATGTGGAGCTGCGGTTCGAGAAGCCTTCCGAGGAGAGCTTCGAGGAAAAGGCCAAAAAGCTCCGGGACATCCTGACCGAGTCGGTGGAGTACCACATGATCTCCGACGTGGAGGTGGGCACCTTCCTGTCCAGCGGCATCGACTCCGCCGTCATTACCGCCATCGCCAGCCGTTTGAATCCCGGCATCAAGGCGCTGACCGTCGGCTTTGACGTGGCGTCTTACAGTGAGATCAACGACGCTCACGAGATCGCAAAGCACCTGAATGTGGAGCACATCGTGCTGAAGGGCGACTGCGAGCTCTTCAAAAACGCCTTTGAAAAGGTGGTATTTTCGCTGGATTCGCCGGTGGCGGATCCCTCCACCGTTGCCATTTACCTCATTGCGCAGGAAGCCAGCAAGCACGTCAAGGTTATGCTCTCCGGCGAAGGCGCCGATGAGCTGTTTGCGGGATACAAGACCTACCGGGATTCCCTGGGCGCCGGAAAATTCGAGAACGCGCCGGGCTTCGTCCGGGCGGCCTGCCGGGGGCTTTCCCATCTGATCCCCGACGGGGTGAAGGGAAAGAATTTCCTGATGCGTGCCGGCGTGCCGTTGGAGGAGCGGTATGTGGGCAACGCCTTCCTCTTTAACGAGAAGCAGAAGAAGGACTTTTTAGTCCAGTATAACCCCAACCAGAAGTATACTGAGCTGACCCGGGACGTGTTTGCCAAGGTGGCGGATCGGGATCCGTTAATCAAGATGCAGTATGAGGACATCTCCACCTGGCTCAAGGGCGACATCTTAGTCAAGGGCGACCGGCTGAGCATGGGCAACTCCCTGGAGGTGCGGGTGCCCTTCCTTGACCGGAAGGTGTTCGAGTTTGCCTCTACCCTGAAAAATTCCGACAAGCTCCGGGAGGGTACCACCAAATACGTCCTCCGGTACGCCTTCAAGGATTATGTGAACCCCGAGACCTTTATGCGGCCGAAGCTGGGGTATCCGGTGCCGGTTCGTGTGTGGCTCAAAAACGAGCTTTACGAGTGGGCACGGGACATCATCCAGAATTCCAAGGCCGATGAGTACATCAACAAGGCCGCCGCTTTGAAGATGCTGGAGGATCACCGCACCGGCAAGGCGGACAACTACCGGAAGCTCTGGTCGATCTTGGTGTTCATCACCTGGTACCGGCTTTATATCGCTGATGCGGAGGAGACCCGCCGCCGGATCCTGGCCGGTGAGCTTTCCTACTCCCAGCGGAACGCCTATTTCGACAGCCTGAAGGCGAAAGAGGAAAAATAAGTGAAGCTGTAGCCGCCGGATCTCAGCCGGCGGCTGTTTTGACAAGTTTAAGACGTTTGAAAGGAATTGAGCCATGCTTTTCATTCACGGAAACATTCTGACCATGGAGGAGACCTCCTTCCCGGACGGGTACCTCTGGGTGAAAGACGGGAAGATCGCCGGAGTCGGGCCTTCTTTGGAAGCGCCTGCTGATCCGGAGACCGTCGATCTGGTGGGGAAGACTGTCCTGCCGGGGTTCGTGGACGCCCACTGCCACCTTGGAATGTGGGAGGATGGACTGGGATTTGAAGGGGACGACGGGAACGAGGCCACTGACCCGGTGACCCCGCAGCTCCGCGCCATCGACGCCCTGAATCCATTGGACCGCACCTTTGCGGAAGCACGGCTTGGCGGCGTCACCACCGTCCTGACCGGCCCCGGAAGCGCCAACGCCATCGGCGGCCAGTGGGCTGCCATCAAAACGGCAGGGCGGCGGATCGACGATATGGTCATCGATCCGGCAGTGGGCATGAAATTTGCCCTGGGTGAGAACCCCAAGGTCACCTACAACGAAAAAAACGTGACGCCGGTGACCCGGATGGCCACGGCCTCCCTGATCCGGGAGCAGCTGCGGAAGGCGGAACGGTATCTCTCCGATAAAGAGCGGGCGGACGAGGACGAGGACTTCGACGAGCCGGAGTTCGACGCCAAGTGCGAGGCGCTGGTCCCGGTGCTTTCCGGCAAGCAGAAGGCGTTTTTCCACGCCCATCGGGCAGACGACATTTTCACCGCCATCCGCATTGCAAGGGAGTTCAAGCTGGATCTGGTGCTGGTACACTGCACCGAGGGATATATGGTGAAGGATCTGCTGGCAGGGGAGAAGATCCCGGTCATCGCAGGCCCTATCCTTTCCGACCGGTCCAAGCCGGAGCTTCGGAACCAGTCGGTGGAGAACCCGGGACAGCTGGCAGGTGAGGGGATCCTCACGGCCCTCTGCACCGACCATCCGGTGATCCCCATCCAGTACCTGTCCCTCTGCGCCGGGATCGCCATCGGAAACGGCATGGAGCGGGAGGCGGCTCTGAAGGCCATCACCATTTCTGCCGCGAAGGCGGCGGGCATCGACAGGCGGGTGGGCTCGCTGGCAGTGGGGAAGGACGCCGACTTCGTTGTCTTCGATGGCGACCCCTGCAGTCCCTATGTCCATCCGGAAATGGTCTTTATCAACGGGCAGCGGATCCTTTGGTAAATGTGAACAATTATCGTTTCAATTTATAAAATTTATCGAAAACTCTGGATTTTTTTGTGTAATTATGTTATACTAAACCTAAGGAGAAGCAAAGGCTTCTCCAAGTGGAATAGGAGGCATGATTATGAACACGACTTACGCTGCAAGAAAAGTAACGCTTACCGACTCGTTTAAGGAACGCGCGGAATTAAAGCTCAAAAAGCTGGACAAGTTCTTTGACGACGCAAAAGCGCAGGTCACCGTTTCCACCCAGAAAAATCAGGCCACCGTGGAGTTGACGGTTTGGGCCAATAATCTGATTTTCCGCAGCGAGGCGAAAAACGAAGACAAGCTGGAAGCGCTGGACGAGGCGCTGGAGAACCTGATCCGCCGGATCCGGAAAAACAAGACGAAGCTCCAGAAAAAAGTAAAGGCTTCCGGATTTGAGATCCTTGCCGAGGAGATCCCGGAGGAGGAGTATGAGGTCATCCGGACGAAGGAAGTCCCCCTGCGGCCCATGTCCGTGGAGGAGGCCATTCTGCAGATGAACCTGTTGGAGCATAGCTTCTTCGTTTTCTTAAACGGCGACACCGGAGAGGTGAACGTGGTCTACCAACGGAACGATGACGGCTACGGTATCCTTGTGCCGAAGAAATAAGCTGTACAGATCCGCAAAAGTATGATAAAATAAGTGGGAGCAGAGTTTCTGCTCCCACTTTTTCGTGAAAAGGAACCGTTTATGAGAGAAATGACGTTTGCCGCTCCCTGCCACTTCGGGCTGGAGAGCGTTTTGGCCGGGGAAATGCGCCGGCTCGACTTGGAAGGCGTGTCCGCTGCCGATGGGCGGGTGCTTTTTAAAGGGGACGAACACGCCCTGGCAAGAGCCAACCTCTGCCTGCGGACGGCGGAGCGGGTGCTGGTTCTACTGGGAGAATTTGAGGCGAAGACCTTTACGGAGCTGTTCGATCAGGTGCGGCAGCTGCCCTTTGAAGAATTCATCGGGCGGCAGGACGCCTTCCCGGTAAAGGGACACTCCAACAAGTCCCAGCTCCACAGCGTTCCCGACTGCCAGTCCATCATCAAAAAAGCTGCCGTAGAGCGCCTGAAGGAGAAGTACGGCGTGGGCTGGTTCGAGGAGACGGGGCCGGTACACCAGATCCAGTTCCAGATTTTAAAGGATCGGGTCAGCATCTATCTGGACACCTCCGGGGCGGGGCTCCACAAGCGGGGCTACCGGCGGAATTCCACCGAAGCGCCCATCAAAGAAACGCTGGCGGCGGGGATCCTAGATCTTGCATGGATCCGGAAGGACAGCACGTTATATGACCCCTTTTGTGGGTCGGGGACGTTTCTGATCGAAGGGGCGCTGAAGGCCATGAATATTCCGGCGGGGATCACCCGACGTTTCGCCGCCCAGAGCTGGAGCTCTATCCCTGCCTCCGTCTGGCAGCAGGAGCGGGCAAGGGGGCTGGATCTCGTTCGCCGGGATGCGAAATTTGCCGCTTACGGCAGCGATTTGGATCCGGCGGCGGTGGAGCTTGCCCTGGATAACGCCCACAAAGCCGGCGTCGCCCAGCGGATCCGGATCCGCACCCGGGACATCCGGGAGTTCAAGACCGTCACCGACACTGGCATCGTGGTGACTAACCCGCCTTACGGTGAGCGCCTTCTGGATCAGAAGGCCGCGCGGGAGCTTTATAAGATCATGGGGCAGCAGTTCCGCCGCCGGGACGGCTTCTCCTACGGGATCATCACCCCGGACGAGGAGTTTGAAAAGAACTTCGGCCGCCGGGCGGACAAGCATCGGAAGTTCTACAACGGCATGCTCAAGTGCCAGCTTTTCCTTTATGAAGATCCTGCCTTCCACAGCAAAAAGAAATGAGAAGCCGCCGCACCCGACAGTGATCGGGTGCGGCGGCTTTTTTATCCCGTCGGGGTGTTCCGACGGAGGGGTCAGGCTTTGTGGGAGGATTTCTGGGTGAAGTTCCAGGAATCGGCGCACATTTCGTCGATGCCCATGGTGGCTTCCCAGCCTAAGACTTCCCGGGCCTTGGTGGGGTCGGCGTAGCATTCGGCGATGTCGCCGGCACGGCGGGGAGCGATTTTGTAGGGGACCTTCCTGCCGCTGGCCTTTTCAAAGGCAGCGACCATCTGCAGTACGGAGTAGCCGTGGCCGGTACCTAAGTTATAGGCGTCCACGCCGGTGTCCTTCCGGACCTTGGCAAGGGCTTTCAGGTGGCCTTTGGCCAGATCCACCACATGAATGTAGTCCCGGACACCGGTTCCATCGGGGGTGGGGTAGTCGTTGCCGTAAACGGACAGGCAGGGCAGCTGGCCATCGGCGACCTTTGCGATGTAAGGCAGGAGGTTGTTGGGGATGCCGTTGGGATCCTCGCCGATCAGGCCGCTCTTGTGGGCCCCGATGGGGTTGAAGTACCGGAGCAGGGCAATGCTCCAGCCTTTGTCGGCGACGTAGAGATCCCGGAGGATGCCTTCGATGTACAGCTTGGTGGAGCCGTAGGGGTTAGTGGTGGACAGGGAGAAGTCCTCCCGGATCGGAACGGATTTGGGGGCACCGTAAACGGTAGCGGAGGAGCTGAAGACCAGCCGCTTCACGTTATACTTCTCCATCAGCTCGCAGAGGATCAGGGTGCCGGTGATGTTGTTGTGGTAGTAGCGCAGGGGCTGCTGAACGCTTTCGCCTACGGCTTTCAATCCGGCAAAGTGGATCACGGCGTCGATCTCGTTCTGGGCAAAGATCTTCTCTAAGCCTTCTCGGTCCAGAAGATCGGTCTCATAGAATTTGAAGTCCTTTCCGGTGATCTCCCGAATGTGATCGAGAGCATCGGGTTTGGAATTGACGAAGTTGTCGACGATGATAACATCTTCTCCTGCATTGAGAAGCTCGACACAGGTGTGGGAGCCGATGTAGCCGGCGCCGCCGGTAACGAGAACTGCCATGATACATACCTCCATTATAGATCAAGTGGATTTTGTTTTCTGTTTTTAGTATAGGATGAAAAATCCCCTCCGTCAACCGCTTGCATGAATAATCCATATAAAAGCGAAAGGAAAGTAAAAGAAAGCTAAAGCAGCAGGGTGATTGAAGTGTGTCCGGCAGGTGAAGAAAGGATGAATTTCCGGGTTTTCATGAAAGAATAGAGGTTTAGGGGGTTATCATTTTGAGAAAAGTATGATATAATATCAGAATAACGAAAGAACTGCAGGATCAGGATCACACGTTTCTGTTTCGGAAGGAAGAAAAACGGGAAGGACTGCTTTCATGAAGGATACATACCCGCTGCGGCGGGAAAAAATCGGGGAGGAGGTCTTCTTTTCCTCCCTGCGGGACAGCCGGTTCAAGACCGATCTTTTGACGCTGAACTTCGTACTGCCCCTAAAGCGGGAAACGGTGACGGAAAACGCCCTGATCCCGCTGGTCTTGGAAAAAGGCTCCGCAAGCTTCCCCGCTTACCGCACCTTTTCCATGGAATTGAACCGCCTTTACGGCGCTTCGGTGGGGGCGGGCTGCTCGAAGATTGGGGATAACGAGATCCTGACCCTGAGCATTTCCACGCTGGACGACGCCTATGCCCTAAAAGGCGAAAAGCTCTTGAAGACCTGCGGGGAGCTGCTCTGCGGGCTTTTGTTCGACCCGGTTTTAGAAGACGGGCTTCTTGCCCACGAGAATCTGGAGCTTCAAAAGCAGTATTTATGGGACAGCATCGAAGCGGAAAAAAACGACAAACGCTCCTATGCGCTGGGGCAGACGCTGCGGCTTTTGTTTGAAAACGACCCCTGCGGGCTGCGGAAGCTGGGCTATACCGAGGATCTGGAAAAGCTCACCGACCGGGCCGCCACCGACGCTTACCTGCGGATCCTTTCTTCCGCTCAGGTGGAGATCTTCCATGTGGGCTGCGGGAATCCGGGAGAGGTCAAGGAGACATTTACCTCGGCCTTTTCCGGCATCAGACGGCGTCCGGAGCCGCTTTTAAAAACTAAGCTTGCCGTTCCGGACGGCATGTTCCGGGAGATCACTGAGGAAAAGCCGGTGAGCCAGTCGAAGCTCTGCCTGGGGTTCAAGACCGGCGTCGGGCCCACCCATTCGCAGCTTTCCGCCCTCCGGCTGATGAACGGCGTTTTGGGCGGCACGACGGAATCGAAGCTCTTTTTAAACGTCCGGGAAAAGCGGGGGCTTTGCTATTACTGCTCCTCCCGGTCGGATCGGACGAAGGGGATCCTGCTCATCGACTGCGGCGTGGACCGGGAAAAGGTGGACGAGGCAAGGGGAGCGATCTTAGGCGAGCTTGCCGCCATCCGTCGGGGAGAGGTCACGGAGGACGAGCTGAACTTCGCTCGCCTGAGCCTGCAAAACAGCTTCCGCTCTGTGGGGGAGACGGCGTCTTCCCTAGAATCCTTCTACCTGACTCAGACCCTTCTGGGGGTGGAGGAAACGCCCTTTGACCAGTGCGAAAAACTCGCCCGGGTCACAAAAGAAGAGGTCGCCGCAGCGGCGGAGCTTTTGGAGCTTTCTGTTTCCTACCTGCTGACCGAAGACGGCGGAGAGGAGGGAGCCGATGCGTAGAACCATCGTAAAAAGCGCCCGGATGGGGGAAGAATACCTGCGTCTGGAACACGAATCGGGGCTTGTGATCCTTTTTTATCCCATGAAGGGGTTCCGGACGGCTTACGCCATTTTCGGGACAAAGTACGGCTCCGTGGACAGCGAGTTCAAAACGCCGGAGGACGAGGATTTCGTAAAAGTCCCCGACGGGGTGGCGCACTATCTGGAGCACAAGCTGTTTGAAAGCGAGGAGGGCAGCGTGGATCGGCTTTTCGCCGGGGCCGGCGCCGAGGCCAATGCGTTTACCTCGTTCGATAAGACCTGCTATCTTTTTTCCTGCACGGATCGGTTCGAGGAATCCTTCCGGTACCTGCTGCGGTTCGTCCAGGATCCCTACTTCACTTCGGAGACCGTGGAGAAGGAGCGGGGCATCATCGAACAGGAGATCCGGATGTACGAAGACAATCCGGACTGGCGGGTGATGCAGAACCTTTTAACGGCGCTTTATGCGGAGAATCCGGTGCGGCAGGACATCGCCGGCACAGTGGAGAGCATTTCAAAGATCACGCCGGAGCTTTTGTATCGCTGCTACCGGACGTTTTATAACCTTTCCAATATGGTGGTCGCCGTGGCGGGGAGCTTTGATCCGGCTGCGGCGGAACGGGTTCTTGCGGAGGAATTAAAGCTGGGAAAACCGATGAAGATCCTGCGGAGGATTCCGGAAGAACCCCGGCAGGCAGCTAAGTCTTCCGTCACCGAAAAGCTGGACGTAGCCATTCCGCTTTTTGATTTCGGCTACAAGCTGGTCCCGGAGGAGGAGCCTCCGGCGCTTTTGAAGCAGCAGATCACGCTGGGGGTGCTTTCTGACGTCCTTGCCGGGCCGACCAGCTCCTTTTACGAGGAAATGAGCCGGAAGGGTCTTCTGGATGCGACCTTTGATACGGAAGTGTTCGGCGAGCGTGGAGCGCTGGCGTTGATCTTCGGCGGTGAATCCCGGGATCCTCTGGCGGTCTGTGAGGCTTTTTCCCGGATGATCGAAGAGAAAAAACGGGAGGGGCTTTCCGAAGAGGAATTCCTTTCCTGCAAAAACGCCTTTTACGGGAAGACCCTGCGGGCCTTGAACGACGTGGAAACGGCGGCCAGCGCATTGCTTTCCCACGAAATGATGGGAGTCGGGCTGTTCGATGTTTTGGAAGTCATCGCCGACCTGTCGCTTTCGGATCTGGAGACTGCCCTGCAGACCTCCTTTGACCCGGAATGCCGGGCCATTTCGCTGATCCTTCCCAAGGAAGCATAAACGGGTATCAGAGGTGCGGATCATCCGCACCCTGCCATAAAAATTTTCACATAGGTGGTGTGTAACAGTGACAAATACTGTTTCCTTCCCCAAGCTTGGCCTGGAATTTACGGTCAATCGGGTAGCGTTCACTCTGGGTTCGGTCACCATTACCTGGTACGGACTGCTCATCGCAGCAGGGATCCTGCTGGCCATGTGCTTTGCCTTTTATCAGGCAAAAAAATTCGGCATCATCGCCGACAAGCTGATGGATGCGGCTCTGGGCGGCGTCATCGGTGGCATTGTGGGGGCAAGACTTTACTACGTTGCCTTCCGCTGGGAGGATTATAAGGACAATCTTTCCAGCATCTTCAAGACCTGGGAAGGCGGCATGGCCATTTACGGCGGCCTGATCGGCGGATTGCTCATCGGACTTCTTGCGGCGAAGATCCGGAAGGTCCGGATCCTCCCCGCCATGGATCTTGCCGTCATGGGCTTTCTGATCGGCCAGTCCATCGGGCGCTGGGGCAACTTCGTAAACGTGGAAGCCTTCGGCGGAAACACGAACCTCCCCTGGGGCATGACCTCTCCCGCCATCACCGGCTACCTGCAGCAGCACCTGACGGAGCTGACCGAGCTGGGGATGAAGATTGACCCCACCGCCCCGGTCCATCCCACCTTCCTCTATGAGTCCCTCTGGTGTGCTCTCGGGTTCCTCGGGCTGTTTCTTTATAAGAATCACCGCCGTTTTGACGGGGAGATCTTCCTTCTCTACTCCTTCTGGTACGGCTTGGGGCGGTTCTTCATCGAAGGGCTGCGGACGGACAGCCTGCTGATCGGTCAGATCCGGGTGTCCCAGCTGCTGGCGGGGGTCGTCTCTCTGGCGGCTCTGGTAACCTGGATCGTAGCCACGGCGAAGATCCGGGGCGCTCACGATCCGGAATTCTGCAAGCCCTACGGGCAAACGGAAGCCTTCGCCAAGGAGCTGGCGGAATATGAGGCTTCCTCGAAGCAGAAAAAGGACAAAAGAGGAACGAAAAAGACCGAAAACGCTTCCGAAAAGGAAAATGGCGTGGAAGTCGTAGAAATCGATAACTTTGAAGGTGCGGAGACGCCGGAGGAAGCCGAGGACGACGGCACGAAAATTGCCGACGCTCCGGCGGAGGAAGCGGCCTCGGAGGAAAAGGAAAATGGCTAAGATCATCGATGGAAAAGCGGTTTCCGCAAGCGTCAAGGAAGCGGTGGCAAAAGAAGCGGCTGCTTTAAAGGAAAAAGGGATTTTGGTGGGGCTTGCCGTAGTGATCGTAGGGAATGATCCCGCCTCCCGGGTCTATGTGAACAACAAAAAGAAAGCCTGTGCCGCCTGCGGCATCGAATCGTATGAATACGCCCTTCCGGAGGAGACGACGGAAGAGGAGCTGCTGGCTCTGGTGGAGAAGCTGAACGGCGACCCGGCGGTCAACGGCATCCTGGTGCAGCTGCCCCTGCCCCGGCAGATCGACGAGCACCGGATCATCGAAGCCATTTCCCCCAAAAAAGACGTGGACGCTTTTCACGCCGTCAATGTGGGAAAGATCATGATCGGCGACTTTGACTTTTTACCCTGTACGCCTTCCGGCTGCATGGATCTCATCGATTCTACCGGCGTTCCCGTGGAAGGAAAGCGCTGCGTCGTGATCGGGCGCAGCAACATCGTGGGGAAACCCATGGCCATGCTCCTGCTCCATCGGAACGGGACGGTGACCATCTGCCATTCCAAAACAAAGAACCTGAAGGAGATCTGCCGAGAGGCGGACATTCTGGTCGCAGCGGTGGGCCGCCCCAATTTCGTCACGGCGGATATGGTAAAAGAAGGCGCTGTGGTCATCGACGTAGGCATGAACCGGCTGGAGAACGGCAAGCTCTGCGGCGACGTGGATTTTGAAGGCGTTTCCAAAGTGGCGGGCTGGATCACCCCGGTTCCCGGAGGGGTCGGGCCCATGACCATCGCCACCCTGATGCGCAACACCCTGACGGCTGCAAAGCTGCAAAACGGGATGGATTGAGCCGATGAAAGGCAGAGCAACGAAGGAGGGAAACCACCGATGAAACGGAATCTGTGCATGGGCTGCATGCAGGAGAAGGGGGAAGACCCCATTTGCCCTCACTGCGGCTATGAAGAGGGGACGCCCCATTTTGCATCTTATCTCCCGCCCCATACCATGATCGACGATCGGTATCTGGTGGGAAAGGTGCTCAGCTACAACGGCGAGAGCGTCATTTACATCGGCTTCGATACCATGAGCGGCAAGCGGGTGGACATTCGGGAATATTTCCCCGATACCCTCGCAGTCCGGAATCCGGATGGGAGAAGCGTCCGGGTCAACGAGGGCCGGCAGATCCAGTTCAAGGCTTACATGGGGGACTATCTGGAGATGATCCGGAAGCTGTCCCGGATGCGGACGCTGTCCTGCGTGGTGCAGGTTCAGGGGATCGTAGAGGCAAACGGCACGGTTTACGCCGTGATGGAACACATCGACGGCCGGACGGTGCGGCAGTTTATCAACGAGCGGGGCACCATGCTCAGCTGGCAGGAAGCGTCGGATCTTTTCCTGCCCATGTTAAAGACCCTGCGGCTGATCCATCAGGACGGGTTGATCCATCGGGGGATCAGCGCCGACACCATTCTTATCACAAAAAACAACACCGTGAAGATCGATGGCTTTGCCATCAGCGCCGTGCGGGCGGCTCGGACGGAGCTGATCGCCGAGCTGTTCCCGGGCTTTTCCGCCCCGGAGCAGTATTCCACCGTCAGCCCTCACGGGACGTGGACGGACGTGTATGCGGTATGTGCCCTGCTTTATACGGTGCTCACCGGGCAGCGGCCGCCGGAGGCCCTGATCCGGTCGCCGGAGAAGCGGCTGATGCCTCCTATCGAGCGGAACGACACGGTCCCCCCGGCGGTTTCCGACGCCATTTTAGAGGGGCTTGCCCTGAACATCCGGGAGCGGATCCAGGATATGGACACCCTGATCGGCCGCCTGACCGGGGAGGGGGAGACAGAGCCGGTTCCTGCGGCAGCTCCGGCGGAGCCGGATTTCCCCACCATCGTGATCCCGGAGGACGACTGGCCCGAGGAGCCGGAGGGCAACACAACCTACTACCGGCCGGCTGCATCCGGCGAGACCCGGACCACAAAGGACACCCGGCGGGTGGAAACGGAGGCAGAGGAGAAATCCCGTACGAAGAAGCTGGTGCTGACCAGCATGGCCATCACCCTGCCGATCCTGCTGCTGGCGCTGATCCTCACCTTCTGGATCCTCTTCGGTGGAAGAAATCACGGGGGAGGGACGTCTTCCTCGGAAAATTCGGTGGACAGCACCGTCTCCGATGAGTGGCTCGTCCCCTCCAAAGAGGAATCGGAGCTTTCCTTCAGCAGCCGGGATGAATCCTCCCGGGGAGAGGGCTCGGCTGGAAGCTCCGAGGAGAGCTCTCAGGAAGAAAGCTCGGAAGAGATTCTGAAGATGGAGGACTTCAAGGGGCAGAAATACGCCGATGTGATCGCAAACGCCAAAAACAAGGCGATTTACATCTTTGCGGAGCCGGAGTACGTTTACAGCAGCGAGTACGAAGAGGGCATCGTAGTGGATCAGGACGTGACTCCGGACATCGAGATCACTACCGGGACGCAGGTCCGGCTGAAGGTCAGCAAGGGTACCCCGTACCTGATCCTGCCCAGCTATGATAAGAAGACCGAGAAGGAATACCTAAATGAGCTGGCTGCCATGGGTATCACCAATGTGACCGTCAGCCGCCGCAGGGATCCCCTGTTCAACCAGGGCGGTTATGTGGTGGGGACCAACATGAGCGACGGGCAGTATGACATTGTCAATAAGCCCCTGCTTGAGATCTATGTTTCCATTGGCGCCGAAGATGAGTAAAAGCGTTTCCCGGAAGAGCCGGCCTCGACTTTTCCGGGAGATCCCTTTTTTCGACCGTTTTCCAAAAAAGCAAAGATTTTTTTCAGAAAGTCTTGACAAATCCCGCTTTGTCCGATATAATATAAAAGTCGTCTGATTCAGATGACTTGCTGATATGGCTCAGGTGGCAGAGCACATCCTTGGTAAGGATGAGGTCACCAGTTCGAATCTGGTTATCAGCTCCATAAAAACCTGCAATCGTATGATTGCAGGTTTTTTGTTTAGGGAAAGCCTTGCGTTTTTTTCTTCGTGGGGGTATACTGAAAGCAGACTTCAAAAGGAGGCGGAGAAATGGCGACTTCGGCAGAATATGCAGAGTTTGTCTGTGAGCGGATGCGGCGGTTTGGGGAGATCCGGTGTCGGAAAATGTTCGGGGAATATATGGTTTACCTGAACGAAAAGCCGGTGCTGACCCTTTGCGACAGCACCCCGTTCGTCAAAATGCTGCCGGAGCTTTCTCCGTTTTTGTCGGAAACCGGCTTTCCTTACGAGGGGGCGAAGGAGCATTACCTTCTGGATGTGGAGAACGATGCCCTTCTGGATCAGGTGATCCCCCTGCTGGAAGCAGTCACGCCTTTTCCGAAAAAGAGGTCAAAACTTTCATTATAAGGAGAATGTTGTTTGAAGAAAACACGAGCCTTTGATCTTGTGATCTGACCGGGAGGTCGGTAAACCAGATCAGCCGCCCTCCCGGAAACGGAATGAAACTTTTCCGGAGGGATCCAAATGAATCGGGAAAACAAACGAAAACAATACGAAAAAGGGTACTATCAGACTCATTCCTGCAAGGACAGCTTCACCTGCAAGGTCTGCGGGCGGCTGGTGACGCCTCAGAATGCCGGGAGCGATCACCGGAACCATTGCCCCAACTGCCTTTCCAGCCTTCATGTAGACGACGAGCCGGGAGACCGTGCCGCAGACTGCGGCGGGATCATGGAGCCGGTGGCCGTCTGGGTGCGGAAAAACGGCGAGTGGGCCATCATCCACCGCTGCAGACGCTGCGGCGTCCTCCACTCCAACCGGGTGGCGGCGGACGACAATCCCATGAAGCTCATGAGTATCGCCCTGAAGCCCTTGTGCGAGCCGCCCTTTCCGGTGGAGCGCATCGAGGAGATGACCGCCCTGATGGGCGGGGACGGGACCCTGAAAAAGTGAAAAAGCGCCGCCGGGGGCGATTCCGGCGGCGCTTTTCCGTCATTGACAAGGCGGGAGCGGCTTTGTTATAATCAAAGAAAAGGAGGAGCGGGTATGGAGAAAAAAGGGTTAAACGGCAATGCACTAAAACTCCTTGCCATCGGCGCCATGACCATCGACCACATTGCTTGGGCGATGTTTCCGGGGTACCCGAAGGCGTGGCTGCCGATTTTGCTGCATCTGAACGGCCGGATCACCTGTCCGATCATGTGCTTTTTTATTGCGGAGGGGTTCCATTGCACCCACAATATCCGAAAATACGCCGGGCGGCTTTTCGGGTTTGCAATCCTATCCCATTTCTGCTACGTTTTTGCTTCGGCGGATTTTGCAGGGTGGCGCTCCTTCCTGCCGGGGGCTTCCGGCAGCTGGCTCAACCAGACCAGCGTCATGTGGTCGCTGGCGTGGGGGCTTGTGATGCTGCGGATGGCGGAGAGCAGGCGGATCCCCGGCTGGGGGAAGCCGATCCTGGTGATCCTCATCTGCCTTATCAGCTTCCCCAGCGACTGGAGCTGTGTGGCGGCCCTCTGCGTGCTGGCCTTCGGCACCAATCGGGGAGATCTGAAAAAGCAGAGTTTCTGGCTCCTTTTTTACGTAGCCATTTATGCGGCGGTTTATTTCTTCGCCATCGACCGGGTGTACGGGATCCTGCAGATGGGCGTGGTGCTGGCGATCCCGCTTCTTCGTCTTTACAACGGCCGGCGGGGGAAAAACAAGCAGGTGAACCGCTTTATGAAGTGGTTTTTCTATCTCTATTATCCGCTGCACCTGCTTTTGATCGGAATTTTGGAAAAGATTTGAGGAGAAATGATGAGAGAGATTCAAATCGGGCGGATCTACCGCCATTTTAAAGGGAATTTTTATCTGGCGGAAGCGGTGGCGAAGGATGCGGACAGCGGGGAAGACTGCGTCATTTACCGGAAGCTCTACGGGGACGGAGGACTTTGGGTGCGGCCGCTTGAAGAATTTTTAAGCCCGGTAGATCGGGAAAAGCACCCCGATGCGCCGCAGGAATTCCGGTTTGAGCTGCAGGAGGTTCCAGACCGGGTGAAACGGTAAAAAGCGCACTTTCGGGGGCAAAGCCCCTGCCGCAGAATAACAGCAAAGAAAACGGCCTTGCATCGGATCTCAAACGAAGCAAGACCGTTTTTCAGTCGGTTCACTTCGGATCGCAGAATGGCACACACTCCGTTGCCGCCCGTTTGATTCCCGCATGGCACGGGAACCCTCCGTTCGTTTTTCCTGCGGTCGCTGAGCGATCCTCCGGACATAATGACACCTCCTGCTGCGGTTTTTCTTCTGCAGCAGGAGGTGCTTTTTAGTTCAATGTGGTTCCGGGGTAGTAGTGGGAAAGGATCTGGGCGTAGGTCCAGCCTTCATTTGCCGCATAGGCGTTGGCGCCGGTTTGGCTCATGCCCACGCCGTGGCCGTAGCCGTTGGTGGTAAAGATCAGGTTGTCGCCGCTGACTGTTACGGTAAAGGCGTGGCTGCGAATGGCGTAGCCTAAGATGTTCTCCCGGATCTGCCGGCCGGTGACGGTGTGAATCTTTCCGGAAGCATCCGGGATCCGCACCTGCATTACATAGCCGCCTCCATTTACGGTGCAGTCGGCAAACCACAGCGCCGGATCGTCCGGCAGGGTGATTTTTAAGTAGCTTTCCACTTTGATACGGACGGTGGAGACCGAAACGGGCGTCTGCAGGTTCCGGTAGGCGGAGGAGGGGTCATAGGCGCTGGTCACATTGGTGAGATACGGGTAGCTCCCGCCCCAGGTTTCTGCCGAGGAATTGGTCGTTCCGGCGGAGCTGGCATGGTAAGGAGTGAAGGCGACCGAGCCGTTATAATAGAGAAGCTCGTCCAGCACGGCGGCTACGGCGTCCTTCGTCTTCTGGGAGGCGGTCCGTCCGTTTAAGGAAGGGGTACGGCCGGCGTTATTCTCGTAGCAGATGTAGGAATGAGCCGCCACTGCCTGAGCTTTCAGGGCTTCCGTGTGGAAGCTGCCGCCGGTCTCTGCTTCCACGATCTGGCAGAGGATGGTATAGGCATCGCCCTCCGTGACCTGCCCGTTCAGGGAGACCTTCAGCGTTTCACCAGTAGAGGGTGTGGAAGACGGGGCGCTGGAAGGGGTCGAAGAGGGTTGAGAAGAGGACGATGGGGTAGACGAAGGGGGCTGAGAAGGGATACTGGAGGAAGGGGAGGACGAGGGTGCGGACGAAGACTCCGAAGTGGTGAAGGAGCTCTCCGAAGGGGGAGGAGTAGAGGGGGTGCTGCTGGGAGAAGAAATCGGGTGGGAAGAGCAGCCCGAAGAGGACGAAGCGGAGGAGGCGCTCCCGGAAGAAGCATGGGAGCTTTCCGGAGTGTTCCTGCTGCTCTCCGGGATGGGGGGCTCTTCCGAAGAGGCGTCGGAAGGATCCGACGTGTCCTCAGAGGAATCCATGGAGGGGAGCAGGTCAAAGTCCAGAGGAGATTCCCCGATATCCGGGCGGGAAGACCCGGAGGAGACGGCCTCCACCTCATTTGCGGCGGCAATGGCGCCGGTGGAAAAAACGGCGGACACCGTTAAGCCGGAGGCGGCTAAAATTGCCGCCAGAACCAGAAGATACGTTTTGTGCATAGCCTTGCTTCCTTATTCGCCGTCTTCGGTGGAGATAGAAGGGGCGTCCATGGGGCTGTCCCCGCCTTCCGGAGAAGAGGGCTCGCCGGGAGTGGGCTCTTCCGGCGAGGAGTCAGATTCCGGAGCGGAAGAGGACTCAGAGGGAGCATCCGTAGAAGAAGGGTTCGGTTCAGAAGATTCCACCGGGGCAGAGCTTTCTTCGGGAATAGGAGGCTCCACAGAGGATTCGGAGGAAGGCTCGGAGGAGGCCGCCGGGGCGGAAGATTCCGGAGTGGAGGAGCTGGGGGTGGAGCTGGGCTTGGAGGGGACCGGTTCGGTCTCCACATAGAAGCTGGAGAAGTTCTCCCAGTCGCCGAAAGCGCCGCTTCCGTTTAAAAAGTCGTCAAAATCGTCCTTGGAGGGCTCGTGGGATTCCTCGGAGGAAGAGGCGTCCGGGTCGGGGGAAGAGGGGGAGAAGCCCTTGGAGGTAGTGGACACGTTTTCAAAAGAAGCGCCGATCAGCAGGGTCAGGCCGCAGAGAGCAAGAATCAGCGCCAGAAGCTGGAGCCAGATGTTCTTGAGGACGGCGTTGCAGATTTTTTTGAGCATAGAGGTTCTTCCTTTCTCAATAGCGGCTGGGTCTGATGCGGTTTTCGTTGACGACGGCGTTTTCCACGTCCACCTCCGCACTCTCGCCGGGGCGGACCTTCCGGGCAACAATGCAGACCTTGGTGTTATACCGGTCGTTGGCGCAGGTCTGGATGGTCAGGAACTGGTCGGAGGTGTTAACATCCACGGTGGTCAGGAAAAAGCTGCGGGCGGTGATCTCGTCGATGTACCACTGGATCCGCTCTTCGTTTTTGGTGCGGACAAAATTGAAGTAGTTGAAGACCTCGCCGATGCTGGAATCCGTGGTGGCTTCAAAGCAGGAGATCACCTTCCACTGGCTTTCTTCGTAGACGGTGTCAAAGGTGATGATCGGGGTGGTCTTATAAAACTCCAGATCCCGGTACTCCAAAAGGCTGTGGAACATGGCGCCAGAGTTCCAGTTGTGGCCGTAGATCAGAGTATTGGTGTTGAGCTCTGGGGTGATTTCGTTGCGGAAGTCCATGAAGGGGGTGCCTAATGTATCGTAGTCCCCTTCAAAGGAGTGGTCTAAGTAAAAATCGTTGTCCTCACACTGGACGATGGGGAAGTTGATGTTGGTGTTGGGAATGGTGAGCCAGCCCACCAGATCCGGGTTGATGGCGTAGGCGGCGGCAAATTTTGAAAGATAGCCGTCGGGGAGGCTGCTGACCTGCTCCTCGGTCGGGGGAGTTTCCAGCGCTTCCACTGCCCGTTCGATGACCTGATTGGAGCGGATCTCGGTGACGGTGTCTTCCGAAAGCTGGATGCCTGCCCAGACTCCGGCGGCGATGGCGGCTAAAAGCAGCAGCTTTACCGCTACGTCCCCGAATTTATCCCCAGGCCACGGGAGGAAGAACTGCAAAAGCCGCAGGGGGAGGGGAATGTTGCACAGACGCCGGTAGGGGCGGATGGGGCCGAAGGCGGAAAGGCAGGACACGTCCTCTGTGAGAAAGCCGCTTAAGAGGTTTAACGCCTTATCCACGGCCTGCTGGCGCTGGCGGGCGGGATCCTCGTCGGCGGAGAAGGGGGTGGATTCGACGGAGATCCACGTCCGGGCGCCTTTGTTCACGCTAACGGCGGTGTAGATGGGGCCGCCTGCGGAGCCGGTGGCGGCGATGCCTGCGGCGGCTTTATCCCGGCGGCGGATGCCCTCCGCCATGGCGATGGCGGCTTCCTTGGAATGGACGCCGTATTTGCGGCAGACGGCGTTGGAAACGCCTGCCAGACGGTTCATGCCGTCGTTGTCCAGAACGATCACGCCGCAGCGGAAGACTTCGGAAGCCCCCTCCTCAGCGGAGAGAGCCTGCGAAAGCATTCCGTTGGTGGCGGCTTCCGCGGCCGCCACCCGGAGCTTTTTCTGCTTCAGGGCACCGATCAGGCGGGAAGCCGGGGTTTGCAGGTTTTCTTCCATAGTGCGCCTCCTTTTTTAGTGGAGAAACAGGGAAAACAAAACGGTCATCAGCCCGCAGACGCCGATGGCGATGCTGCTCATGGCGCCTTCCGCTTCGCCAAGCTCCAACGCCTTGGAGGTGCCTACCGCATGGCTGCAGGCGCCGATGGCGAGACCGGCGGCGACGGGATCCTTGATCCGGAAGAGCTTGATGAGGAGGGGAGCCAGGATCGCCCCTAAGATGCCGGTGAAGACCACGGCCGCCACCGTGATGGAGACGATGCCGCCCAGCTGTTCGGAAACGCCCATGGCGATGGGGGTGGTGACGGATTTGGGAAGGAGGGAAACGGTCACCTTCTCATCCAGCTTAAAAAGCCGGCAGAGGAGCCAGACGCTTCCCATGGAGGCGGCGGAGCCTGCGGCAGAGCCGGCTAAGATAGGGAAGAGGTTCTTTTTCAGAAGATCGATCTGGCTGTAGATAGACATGGCAAGACAGGCGGTTGCGGGGGCTAAGAACATATTAATGAAGCTGCCGCCGGCCTGATAGGCTTCCAGAGGGATGCCGGTAAGCTTTAAAAAGGCGATGACTAAAAGGATGGCGATGAGCAGTGGGTTGGCGATGGGGGTGCGGAGCTTTTTATTGACCCACACGCCGAAGGCATAGGTAAGGATGCTTAAAGCCACACCGAAAAGAGGGGAGGAGAACCACTCAAGCACGGGGGGCACCTCCCTTTTTCAATTTGGAGGCGATCCGCTTCTGGAGCCACATGGCGCCTTTTACGGTGTAGGCCGTGACGGCGAAGGTGAGAAAGGTGCTTAAGATGCAGATCGCCAGGAAGGGGAGGAGGTTCTCCCAGAGGATGCCGAAGACCTCCATCAGGGCAACACCGGCGGGAATGAAGAAGAACGCCATGTTCTGCAGGAGAAAGTCGGATTTTTCCCGGATGTGATGGGGCTTTAAAAGGCCGGTCAGAAGAAGGATGAGAAGTAAGATCATGCTGATGACGCTGCCGGGGAGGGGGAGGAGCTTTGCAAGCCCTTCGCCGACCCAGCAGATGCCGAAAACGGCAGCAATCTGAAGAAGGATTTTCATGGGTAGGTCACGTTCCTTAAGGTGGGAGATTTAATAGATGGTCTTTACGGTGATGCCGTCCACCGCCCGGCGGATCAGGGGCTCAAAGTCGAAGCGGGCTTCCGCTTTTTCGATGAAGGACAGCTTCGGCTTCGTCCGGGGGTGCTTGGGGGTGAAGACGGTGCAGCAATCCTCGTAGGGGAGGATGGAGGTCTCGTAGGTGTCGATCTGGTAGGCAATTTTGATGATCTCGGTCTTGTCCATGCCGATGAGGGGACGGAGGACTACCAGATTGGTGGAATTGTCGGTGCAGTAGAGGGCGTCCAGGGTCTGGCTTGCCACCTGAGCTAAGCTCTCGCCGGTGACCAGGGCACGGATGTCTTCCTTTTGGGCAGCTTCGGTGGCGACCCGCATCATCATCCGGCGCATGATGACGGTGAACAGCTCCTCGGGGCAGTGCTCCCGGATGGCCTCCTGCAGCTCGGTGAAGGGGACGCAGTAGAAGCGGATGGAGCCGGTGTAGGGGGTCAGCTTCTCGCAGAGGGCTTCCACCTTCTGAAGGGCACGCTCGCTGGTGTAGGGAGGAGATTGAAAATGGATGGCGGAGAGGGAAAGCCCACGCTTTGCCATCATGTAAGCCGCCACGGGGCTGTCAAGTCCTCCGGAAATGAGGATCATGGCCTTTCCGGAGGAGGAGACGGGCATCCCGCCGGCTCCGGGGACGGATCCGGCGTGGACGTAGGAAGCAAAGTCCCGGATCTCTACGTTGACGACGACGTCGGGGTCGTGGACGTCCACGGTCAGGTGGGGGAAGGCGTCCAGAAGAGCGCCTCCCACTTCGGCGGAGATCTCGGGGGATTTTAGGGGGAACTGCTTATCAGAGCGGCGGGTCTCCACCTTGAAGGTCCTGACGGAGGAGAGAATGGGCTCCAGATAAGCGGGGGCGCTTTTGCAGATGGCATCGATGTTCTTTTCCATCACCAGCGCCCGGGAGACGGAGGCAAGGCCGAAAATTTTGGAGGCACGGTCCAAGGCTTCGTCAAAGTCGAAGGTCTCCGGATCGGCGGGCTCCAGATAGACGGTGGATTGAGCCTTCCGAATCCGGAGGTTGCCTAAATCCCGCATCCGCCAGCGGATGTTTTTTAAGAGGATGTCCTCGAAGACATTTTTGTTGAGGCCCTTCAGGGCGATCTCGCCGTATTTTAAAAGAATGATCTCGTTCATGGCCGTTCCTTTCCGTTCTTTTCAATAATGGGGCGGAGCTTTGCGATGGCGTCGGACAGGGCCGAAAGCAATGCGTCGATTTCCGCTTCGGTGGTGTCTTTGGAGAAGCTGATCCGGATGGCGGAGTCGATCTGCTCCGGGGTCAGACCATAGGCGGCAAGGGTGGGGCTTTTGGCGCCCTTGGAGCAGGCGGAGCCGCTGGAAACGTAGATGCTCCGTTCCTCCAGAAAGTGGAGGAGGATCTCCGAGCGGATGCCCAGGACCGACAGGTTCAAGATATGGGGCGCACCGTCAAGAGGAGAATTGACCGTGACCCGGGGAAGGGCGGAAACGCCTTCCCGAAGCCTGCGGTTCAGCGCTTCGCAGGTCTGCGCCCACGCTTTGCCGTCCCGCTGGCAGAAGAGGAGGGCTTCTTTTAAAGCTGCCGCCAGCTCCACCGCCTGGGTGCCGGGACGGAGAGCGCCTTCCTGTCCGCCGCCGTAGGCAAGGGGGGTCAGGCGGACGCCTTTTTTGACGTAGAGCACGCCGATGCCTTTGGGGGCGTAGAGCTTGTGGCCGCTGAAGGAGAGAAAGTCCAGATCCAGCCGCTTCAGGTTCAAGGGGTATTTGGCGAAGCCCTGGACGGCGTCCATGTGGATCAGGAGCTTCGGGAATTTCCGTTTCAGGGCGGGGATCAGGGTCTCGTAGGGGAGGACGGTGCCGATCTCGTTGTTGACCATCATAAAGGAGACGAGGAAGGTGTCCGAATCCACCGCTTCCAGGAAATCCTCCACGGCGAAATGACCGTCGGGGCGGGGCTTGACCCGCTTTACGGTGTAGCCCAGCTTTTCCAGATGGGAAGCGGCGTTTGCCACAGAGGAATGCTCCACGGCAGTGGTGATCAAGGTCTTGCCGTTCCGGGGGTAGGCGGCAGCCGCTCCCAGAAGGGAGAGGTTGTTGCTTTCGGTGGCGTTGGAAGTGAAATAGATAGATTCCGGCGGACAGGAAAGAATCTTTGCGACGGTTTTCCTGGCGTCGGTGAGGATAGCTTCCGCTTCCAGTCCTTTGCGGTGAAGGGAGGAGGGGTTGCCGTAATCGGCGGTCATGGCTTTGAGACAGGCTTCCGCCGCTTCGGGGCAGACCCGGGTGGTGGCGCAGTTGTCCAGATAGATCTCCAAAGAGAGGGCTCCTTTTGTTTTGATTTTGGGTGCGGCTCGTCCGCAGAGTGATTCAATTTATTATACTACATTCCGTCGGAAATTTCCAGACGGAATGGGCAAAAAGCGGAGATTTTTCCTTTGAAAGGGCAGGCTGTCCGGTTTCTGCGGTTTACAGCTTTTAAAAGTTGTGGTATACTGATAAGGATTTTGAAGGTTTGGGGGGACAGCTTTGGAGACGGCAGAAGGAAAGAAAAATCTTCACGCCGGCCATCGGGAGCGGGTGAAGCAGCGCTTTCGGAAAGAGGGATTGGACGGCTTCGAGGATCACGAGGTCTTGGAGCTGCTCCTTTACTACGGCATCCCCCAGAAGGACGTGAACGCCATTGCCCACCAGCTGCTGGATCGGTACGGTTCCTTCGGGCAGGTGTTTGCGGCAGATTATGAGCAGCTTCTGGAAACGCCGGGCATGACGGCTTCGGCGGCGCTGCTTCTGAAGATAGTCCCCCAGCTTTCCAGGCGGTATGTGGAAGCCGTGGCGGAGAGCGTAGACGTTTTGGACAGCAGCGAGAAGATCGGAAAGTTCCTGATCCCCAAATTTCTGGGACGGACGGAGGAGGTCGTTTACCTGCTCTGTTTAAACAACGCCTGCCGGCTGCTGCGGTGCGACCTGCTTTCGGAGGGGACACTGAATGGGGCGCAGGTGGATGTGCGGCGGCTGGTGGAAATTGCCTTTCAGTGCAAGGCCATCAATGTGGTGCTGGCCCACAATCACCCTCATGGCCTGTCCCGACCGTCCTCCCAGGACATCCGCATGACCCAGAACCTGGCGCCGACCTTAAAGCAGCTGAATCTGGAGCTGCTGGATCACTTTATCGTATCCGGGAACGAGTATGTTTCCATGATGGAGCTGGGATATTTAGGCATAAAGCGGGTCAGGGATTTTGATTTTTAGAATTTCCCAAAATCCTTCGATCAACGGGGAGAAACCTCAAGCCGAAGCATTTCTCCGAAGTCTTTCTTCGGAGAAACGCTTCGGCTTGAGGTTTCTCGTTGAGGGCGGGAATTGGGAAAGCTGCATGGAAATTTTGTTCGGGAAAAGGGATTTTTGAAGGGGAAGGTCATTGAAAACTTTGAGAAAATGTGTTAAACTATCGAAAGAGAGTGTCTAACATTTGTTTGTGGGAGGGAGTCGGAGATGGAGAACCGCAGATTTGAACTGGCAGCGCCGTATCAGCCCACCGGCGATCAGCCGCAGGCCATCCGCAGCCTGACGGAAGGGGTCAGGGAAGGGATGCGGGAGCAGACGCTGCTGGGAGTCACCGGCTCGGGCAAGACGTTTACCATGGCAAACGTCATTGCAAACGTACAGAAGCCCACTCTGGTTTTAGCCCACAACAAGACCTTAGCGGCGCAGCTTTGTTCGGAGTTCCGGGAATTTTTTCCGAAAAACGCTGTAGAATACTTCGTCTCTTACTACGACTACTACCAGCCGGAGGCATACATTCCGGGGACGGACACCTATATTGAAAAGGATTCCGCCATCAACGATGAAATCGACAAGCTCCGGCACTCCGCCACCTGTGCGCTGGGGGAGCGGAACGACGTCATCATTGTGGCCAGCGTCAGCTGCATCTACTCGCTGGGTGCGCCGGAGGATTACCGGAGCATGGTGGTCTCCCTGCGGCCGGGGATGCAGATGGAGCGGGACGAGCTGCTGCGGCAGCTGGTGGATCGGCAGTACGACCGAAACGACATCAACTTCGTCCGGGGAAAGTTCCGGGTGAGGGGGGACGTAGTGGAGATCTTCCCGGCGGGAAGCGGGGACATTGCCGTCCGGGTGGAGTTTTTCGGGGACGAGATCGACCGGATCTCCGAATTCGACCCTCTGACCGGAGCGGTGAAGGCGGTGATGAGCCATGTGATGATCTATCCCGCCTCCCACTTCATCACGCCGCCCGGGAAGCTCCATGCCGCTGTGGAGGAGATCGAGGCGGAGCTGGAGGAGCGGATCAAGTATTTCAAAGAGCGGGATATGCTGCTGGAGGCCCAGAGGATCGAGCAGCGCACCCGGTACGACATGGAGATGCTGGAGGAGATCGGCTTCTGCAAGGGGATTGAGAACTATTCCCGGATCCTCTCCGGAAGAGCGCCGGGGAGTACGCCTTACACGCTGCTGGATCACTTTCCCAAGGATTATCTGATGTTCATCGACGAGTCACACGTCACCGTCCCCCAGGTGAGGGGGATGTATTTCGGCGACCGGGGGAGGAAGCAGACGCTGGTGGACTACGGCTTCCGGCTGCCCTCGGCGTTTGACAACCGGCCGCTGAATTTTGACGAGTTCAACGAGAAGCTGAACCAGGTCATCTATGTTTCGGCGACTCCCGGGCCTTACGAGCGGGAGCGGAGCCTCAATATCGCCGAGCAGGTCATCCGTCCCACGGGACTGGTGGATCCGGAAGTGACGGTGAAGCCGGTAGAGGGGCAGATCGAGGATCTGTTAAGCGAGATCAATCAGAGGACGGAAAAGAAGGAACGGGTCCTGGTCACTACCCTGACCAAAAAGATGGCGGAGGATCTGACCGACTATTTAAAGGGCATGGGGGTCAAGGTGCGGTATATGCACCACGACATCGACACCATGGAGCGGATGGAGATCATAAGGGATCTGCGGCTGGGGGTCTTTGACGTGCTGGTGGGGATCAACCTGCTGCGGGAAGGCTTGGACATCCCCGAGGTGAGCCTGGTGGCCATCCTGGACGCCGACAAGGAGGGCTTCCTCCGGTCGGAGACGTCGCTGATCCAGACCATCGGCCGGGCCGCCCGGAACGCCGGGGGCCAGGTCATCATGTATGCCGACAGCGTTACCGACTCCATGGAGCGGGCGCTGCGGGAGACGAACCGGCGGCGGGAGATCCAGATGGCGTATAACAAAGAACACGGCATCGTCCCGAAGACCATTGTCAAATCCGTGGCGGAGATCATCGAGATCTCCGCAAAGGACACCATCGACAAGAAGGGAAAGCGCCTTTCCCGGATGGAAAAGGAAAAGCTCATCAAGGCGTACACCGCCGAGATGAAGGAGGCGGCGAAGCTCCTGGAATTCGAGCAGGCGGCCTTCCTGCGGGATAAGATCAGGAAGCTCCAGGAGGAGCTGGACGGCGGGAAGAAATGACGGAACGGCCGGCGCATCGGAGCGGTTGAAAGGAAAAAACGACGCAGGAAATGGAGAGCGCGCTTTGAAGATAAGAAAGGAACCGGAATTATGGCAATGGATCAGATTGTGATCAGGGGTGCAAGGGAGCACAACTTAAAAAATGTGGACGTGACCATCCCAAGGGACAAGCTGGTGGTCTTTACGGGGCTTTCCGGGTCGGGGAAGTCCTCGCTGGTCAACGAGATCCTTTATAAGACGCTGGCGG